>Ga0255422_1167_pt1 | contig 14975 bp, 13 predicted proteins | sample ANMaggSeSYBR02D3_FD_182631 | JGI IMG/M metagenome (GOLD analysis project Ga0255422, IMG submission 182631) | Sediment cell enrichment communities from methane seep in Santa Monica Basin, California, United Staets - ANME aggregate JGI... | ecosystem: Environmental > Aquatic > Marine > Cold seeps >... | reverse complement strand
TTTACTATATGTGAGAAAAGCATAGACCCGTTTTAGGGGATTGAAACATTTCAATCTGTTTTTATAAAACCATCATTATCGAAATAGTGAGAAAAGCATAGACCCGTTTTAGGGGATTGAAACGAAACAGCATCCAAGCTATCCCGATCGTTGATGCAAGTATGTGAGAAAAGCATAGACCCGTTTTAGGGGATTGAAACTTTGCGATCACCAATTATCATACGAATGCCATCGTACTTTAAAGTGAGAAAAGCATAGACCCGTTTTAGGGGATTGAAACATTTACTGCTTCAACTGCGATTGGTATTAAATTCAATGCGTGAGAAAAGCATAGACCCGTTTTAGGGGATTGAAACAAACCTATCGTAATAAGCACTATAACTTGAATGGTTCTGTGAGAAAAGCATAGACCCGTTTTAGGGGATTGAAACTTTGAAAGGCAATTTGTATTCCTGATAGAATCAGTACTGTGAGAAAAGCATAGACCCGTTTTAGGGGATTGAAACTTTCAGATGTTTAAATTGGTGGCCGCACGGTTGCAGGTCAAGGTGAGAAAAGCATAGACCCGTTTTAGGGGATTGAAACATTATTAAATTTTCTATCATCGTCGTCATCACTCTCCGTGAGAAAAGCATAGACCCGTTTTAGGGGATTGAAACTTCCTCTTGTCTGGCATTCTCCATTCTTACATCAAGATCTATGTGAGAAAAGCATAGACCCGTTTTAGGGGATTGAAACATTGGCACGATCAATATGATTAAGAACGCTCCCAGGATGTGAAAGTTTGATATTTCATTATGTAGTTCACTTATGAGAAAATTGATTTGTGTGCAAGGCTCAATCCCGAGAAAACTATTTAAATACTAAAATTCACATAATAATTGAAACATTTAAGGTGATTTTAATGGAATCAATAAAAAATGTTGCGATAAATAATGTCCATTTGAGAGAAATACAGGAATCACTTGCCAAAGATGAAATTAAAATCCCGGTCGAAGAATTACTTGATATAATTATTGATCTTTCAGCAAAAAATGAACACAAAATATTAGAAACTATTAAAAATCGAAAAAGAAAATCAGATATTTTGTTGAAAGAGTGGCTTTCCACCCCAGTTGAGACAGATAAAACTGATGCCGTACACGACCACGATTTGGTGATATAATAGTGTTTATAGACAGTGTGGTATGGATCGGGGCAAAACTAAAAAACGATCAGTGGCATGAACAATCAAATAAAATAATCAGACAATTTGTAGAAGACCCTAAAAAAATTGTTCACATCAATGATTATGTAGTTTTAGAGACGGTGAATTTCCTATTGCGAAAAGGTGGTTTTGATACTGCATTAGCAACACTGAAGTTATTTAGAGAACATGAACGAATAAAGATCATACATATAACCGATCAGTTACTGGAACAAACGTATGATATTTTCATGAAGTACAAGGGACTATCTATAACAGATGCCTCTATTGTTGCAACAATGCACCAATTTGGAATCACCAAACTCTATTCATTTGATGGTGGTTTCGATAAAGTACCTGGGATCGAAAGATTATATTATTAAGGCTCATATGTGCTGTTTGGTGCTGTCGGGTTGCGTGCGCCTCGCACTTGTGTGCGTGGAAGAGCGCGTACTGATCGACGTATCGACAAATACACTGGCGCGGATCAAAGAGACTGCATTGGTCATCGGTTAAGGAGTTTGACAGAGTCGGTATGTATTTTTTTCCAAAAGACCAATGATTTCATACGATTCTCCAATTTAATTTAAATCGAACACGGATGACACGGATCTGACGGATTTTCACGGATTTATTTTCGTATCCGCGCGGATCCGTGTCATCCGTGCAATCCGTGTTCTATAACAATATTACTCTTAACCGATTACACATGAAAGAGACTGTACCAAATGTGACTGTGTACGGGTGATGGGGGGAGTTTACTCTGGCGACATGAAATGGCGAAGAGGCGTTTGAGATATAGCAGATATGTCTCTTCCCCTGGATCTGGTAGAGGAGTTCCGCCATCCTGTGATCGATGGACTTGTCCAGACCCTGGTAAACACGGAAAGCATAAAAGAAGATGATTTCCACAAGGAAAACAATGGTGCCTTTTTCTTGAACAGGGAAGCATTCAAGCGTTTTCTCACAGCCTATGAAGAGCGGATGGAAAAGCTTTTCCTGGACAGAGACGAAAATATTAATACCAGTTACCGTAAGCTTTTCCAGAGGCAGGTCTTGAATATGGAGCGGGCAATTCTAAATCGAGAGGAATATCAACCATTTCTGGTGCGGTAAATGGTGTTTGTAGTAATCTCTTATGACATTTCCGATGATGGGATGCGGAAAAAGGTGGCAAATATACTATTAGATCATGGAGTGAGGGGCCAGTATAGTGTGTTCAAATGCCAGGTCGATGCAACGACACTGAATAAACTTATTGTTATGCTTTCACCTTTGATTGAGGGGAGTGATAGCATAAGGTTTTACCAGATCTGTGAGGCATGTTTGAAGAAGATGGTTTTGCTGGGGAGTGGAGAGGTAACTGAAGAGGTTATGTTTCATCTGGTTTAGAGGTAATTTTGGATGTTATCGTTAGGTGGTGTTTTGTGAATTTTGCGATAACCTCCAGAGGTGGGAAAAACCCGGGAGGCTATCGCCAGAATGCGGCGGCACTATTGGGGTGTTTTTGCAGTGGAAATGGGGGTGTTTTTTGGTGATATATTGGAGGTTATCGCCAAACATTTTATTTTCGAAAAGTCTATATATTAAAAGGGGTGATATTTGGTTGTTAAATCGGAAATAAGAGCTATTTATCTGGTTTTTATTTTTCGCTATCAGTAGGCTTGCAGTGAGAAAAGCATAGACCCGTTTTAGGGGATTGAAACTTTAATTCCCCAACCACAACAATTGAATCTCCTCTACGTGAGAAAAGCATAGACCCGTTTTAGGGGATTGAAACATTTTGTTACATTCTTCTTTTGACAAAATCTTAGATTGTGAGAAAAGCATAGACCCGTTTTAGGGGATTGAAACTTTTTACTTTCATATTTCTCCTTATACCTCTTTTGAGTGAGAAAAGCATAGACCCGTTTTAGGGGATTGAAACAGTGGGAGTTAGTTAGAAAAACGTTGTTCCCGCTCACACGTGAGAAAAGCATAGACCCGTTTTAGGGGATTGAAACAATCTGTTCTTCTCCCCATTAAAAAGAAGCACTCTTTTCAGTGAGAAAAGCATAGACCCGTTTTAGGGGATTGAAACAATTATATCTGATTCATTTCCAATAATAAATTCTCCTCTTTGTGAGAAAAGCATAGACCCGTTTTAGGGGATTGAAACATTCTTTTGTTCTCTTGTCGCAAGGAACAGTGCAACTCGTGAGAAAAGCATAGACCCGTTTTAGGGGATTGAAACAGTATGTTTTTGCTGCTGCTGGCGCTATCATTGCGCAAAGGTGAGAAAAGCATAGACCCGTTTTAGGGGATTGAAACATATGCATCGCTTAGATGTCCATATGCTTTAGAATAAACCTTAAAGTGAGAAAAGCATAGACCCGTTTTAGGGGATTGAAACAGTATCCCCACTATTACAATAAACAAATCTATTGGTTCGTGAGAAAAGCATAGACCCGTTTTATGGGATTGAAACGTTTATTGCCTCATATACGGTCATCTTTTTATGAGGATTGTGAAAATAGCATAGACCCGTTTCAATTAATATTTGAAGTGTTTGAGCTAAATAAAGTGGTATATCTGACTGAAATTGAAAAGAAGATGTAACAAATTTTTCAGGGAGGTCTATTAATAGATAAGTGAGTTAAATTATACACTACTTTCATTCCCCATTATTATATTCTATCAATTTAACATAACTGAAAATGATCATGTAAAAAGATTTATTGTGCATTAATTCTCTTTACATCATTATATCAGTGATGATTATAGGTTTAGGTAGTGAACCTCCTGTTCATGTAGTAGTGGGAAAATATACTGTGGATAAACTGGTACTAGTCCCAGAAAAGGATTTAGGATTATGATGGAGAGAGCAAATGTGTAAATATCTTGTACTTATGGATACTGATAAGATAAAAAACTATATCTTTTCTACGAACAAGCTCAAGTCGATTCGTGGAGCAAGTTCTATCCTTGCTGAATTAAATGAAAAAGAAGCCGTGAAAAGTAGGGTGGGGTCACACAATGGGGTGTGCGTTTTTGCAGGCGGCGGTCAGATAATGGGGAAGTTCAACTCCGATAATGAAGCACAAGAATTTATAAGAGCCGAGCAGGCTAAATACGAAAATTGTGATGCTTCTACAACAGGTATAATAGAGGAATATATAGATGGCTTCGAAAATGTTGTGAAGAGAGCTCAAATTAGATTGAGGAGAGCAAAAGAAGAAAGAACTTATGAAACACACCTTCTCAGTAATCCTTTTCTCAAGACCTGTCAACTATGCGGCATTAATCCTGCTTCAAAGACAAAGCACGAGATGTTTGTTTGTATAGCCTGTGAAAGGAAGATGAAGATTGGAGAAAAGATAAGAAAGACACCTGAAAAAAGTCCAATTTATAAAAAGTTTCTTGATTCTGTGGAGGATAAAGAATGGGAGGGGGCAAAGTTCGCAGATGACCTCTCGGAATTGGGTGAACTTTCAAAACCAGAAAACTATCTTGGTCTCATTTATGCGGATGGCAATAGAATGGGTGAGAGACTTTTTAATCGAACAAGTGAGACAGAGTATCAAGAATTGAGCAAAGCTATAGAGAAAGGCTTGCAAGAAAGTGTTTTTGAATCGATACTGAAATATATCCCCAAACCTTCCAGAAAGTATTTGTTTAGTTGGGATGAAGTCACAGGAAGGGATAAAGATAAATTTCTGGCATTTATAGAACAAGAGTATGATATTGATTGGGTAAGAAAAGCAAAAATTGAAAATGTCGGTGACGGTAAGACCATAAGAGTGTCTACTGAAAAAAAATCTCTTTCGCTGATAATTAACGATAAAAAAACCAATGTTAACTTAAAAATCGATGATGTTAGAACCGATGAATTCTTTGTGAAGACTGAAAATGGCAGGCTGAACATATACAAAAAAATAATACCTTTTGAATTTGTTGTTATGGGTGGAGATGATCTCATAATGATAACTCCTGCCGAAAAAGCAATTCCTATTGCTTTAGAAATGTTAGAAAAATTTGAGGGAAAAACATCGGATATTGCAAAAAAAATTGACCAGGAAAAGTTTACACTCTCTGCCGGAATTGTAATAGCACATTCAAAATATCCAATTTCTTCATTTACCCAACGAGGACATGAGCTTTTAGAATCTGCCAAGAAACTGAACAAGGATAAGTGGTATAGACCTGAGAAAAAATCAGAAAGAGAGGATATATCCACAATTGATTATTTAGTTATCACTACACCTTCTACCAATACAGTTGATATTATCAGGGAAAAGGATCTTGTTTATACGAAGGGAGAATCTACATATAAGTTGACCCAGAGACCTTTTACTTTGCAAAAAGCACTTTTAATAACGAAAACTGTAAAAGCGATCAAAAACTCAGGATTATCAAGGAGCAGGCTTTATTCAATATCTGATTCTTTATTAAAAGGTAAAAATCAATCGATTTCAAACATTCTCTCGTTGATTACCAGATTAAAAGAAGATGAAAAAGAGATTGAGCAGCTCGTTCAAAAAATGAGAAAAGAAACTCTTTTTTATCAGGATAACATGCTCTTTCCATGGAATAGTTTAGGGGGATATACTTACGACACCCCATTTTCAGACATTCTTGAAATCTATGATTTCATTAGGGAGGGGGATGCTAATGACCACAAAAATAGAATTTGAACTTTTTATAACTCCATTGAGTCAGTTTCATATTGGAACAGGTTTTGGAATGGGGAAGTTCATTGATAAAACCACTTCCAGGGATAAACTCGGCGCTATTTATATTCCCGGATCAACAATAAAAGGAAAGGCGAAGTATTTTGGAAGACAAATCGCAATGTCATTGGGAGTGGATTATTGCAGAGATAATCAGCCGTGTAAAGGTAAACCCTGTGCGATATGCAAAACTTTTGGTTCTCCACTTCATCAAGGAAAGTTTTTCTTCTCAGATGCAAAGATCGACAAAAGATTAATTAAGGTTTTAAGAAAAGAAGAGCAAGAAAATCCCGCAATCTCGATGCGTTTTCTTTTAAGCACAAGAACTGGAACGAAAATTGATAGAAGAACTGGAACAGTTCAGGAAGATTATCTTTTTACCACCGAAAGTGGTATGAGGGGAATAAAGCTGACTTCTAAGATTTACGGCAGGGGAAATGATTTCACATTCTCTGATGAGAAAAGAATCCCCTTTGAATTACTCCTGCTCAAAAATTCGCTGAAGCTGATAACCCATCTTGGCGGAGGTTCATCGAGGGGGTTTGGCAGGGTAAAGTTAGACATTGGAAAGATATACATAAACGGGGAGGAGGTTGATGAATGATCTACATAAAAGTCCGGGCTAGTTCTCCACTGGTTATTTCATCCCGACATTTTGTTTCGAATGAAAACAACACAATGGATTATATACCTGGAAGTGCTTTACGGGGGGCAATCGCTGAAAAGCTGCTTATGGAGATTGGGGCAGATCATCCAGAATTTAAGAAAATATTTATAGACATGGGAATAAAATTTGGAAATTTGTATCACCTCAAAGGAGGCGGGGGATTTCCTATACCAAAATCTGCAAAAACTTGTAAATATCTGAAAGGTTTTCATGGTCATGGAGTCTTTGATTGGTTACTGCCTACAGTGAAATATAAAATTACAGAAGATATTACTGCTTTACCTGAAAAATGTCCTGAATGTGGGGCCCCTGTTGATGATTTCAGTGGGTTTCATATAGAACAAAAGACGACAGAAGTCACAAAGGGGCTAATAACAAGAACCGCTATCAATGAGAGCACGCTAACAGCAAAAGACGAGTTTCTATATATTCTGGAGACAATTGAGGAAGACCAGGAGTTCTGGGGGATTATAGACATAGAACCGAGTAAACTGGAAAAAGGCGAATTATTATATAACGATATAAGCATATTGAAAGAGGGAGAACCATTCTGGGTGGGTTCAGGAAGAACAAGAGGGCTAGGAAACATTGTGATTGAGAAGGTGGAAAAAATAGAAAACATTCTCGCTGAGGAATTTATTCCAGGTAACCTTGAGAATAGATATAACAAAATGCAGGAAAAACTCTCTACCCTGAATATCAACGGTTTTTCTATAGATCTTTACTCAGATGCAATTGTTATTGACAAGTTCCTGAGATATAAATCTACTATTGATGAAAATTGTCTGATGGAAGAGTTTGGGCTGAAAGATATCGAATTGGTCTGTGCTTTTAACAATACAAAGGCTATATCTGGATGGAATGCTGCATGGGGACTTCCTAAAGAGAGAGAATTGGTGATTGAAAAAGGTTCAGTCTTCTTCTTCAAATATAATAGTGATGATGTGGAAGGACTTTTATGCAGCTTAAAGGATATTGAGGTGAAAGGTATGGGGTTAAGAAGAGAGGAAGGTTTTGGGAGAGTATATATTTGTGATTCTTTTCATGTAAATAATGTACCAGAAAATTGGCTATCTGAGGAGGTGTGAAATGTCAGCAAATGTTGAGTATGTTCTTGGAGTAATTCTCAAAAAAGAGATCGCTCTTAAGAATGATGAAATTGCGGAGCTAGCAGAGAATGTGGTGAATGACCATTTCAATAAAAATCCGAAAGAGATGTTGGAAGCAAACCAGATCAATAGATTTACAGGTATTGCCTACTCAAGTAATACCCCCGAAGATGTGAAAAAGTTCATACAGAGTCAGGCTTCAAAAGGAAGAAAAGGATGGATCGAGGAGGAACTTGACAAACGTCTCATTGCTGAGATAGATAAAATTAAAGGAGATGATGCAACAGAAGTTTACGAAGACACTCTTACTAAGGTTGGAGAATACACGGAAGAGGATATCGCAAAAAGATTTAATCGGAAGAAAAAAAAAGAGTTTATCCGTAACATAGCTATAGAACTTCGGAGGGAATTTGCCACTGATTTCGGTATATATTATATTTACAAGAGGAGAGAATAGTATGTTCGAAAGAATCAAAAACCGGTATATTCTCAAGGGTAAAGTTGTTTTAGATACCGCCCTTCATATAGGCAGCGGGCAAAGTTCTTTTGAGACAGATGCACTTGCCATAAAAGATGCTTATGGGAAACCATACGTCCCAGGCTCTTCATTTAAAGGCGTTCTACGAAGCACGGTAGAAAGAATAGTACCGAATATTCCCAGTCTCAAAACCTGTTCATTAGTAGATGGAGCCGATTGTGCAACCGTAAATAAGGAAAAAACGGATCAATTTAAAGCAAGACTAAACGGTAAAGAAGAAGGTGATCCCCTCGCCCTTATCTGTGATACCTGTAAACTATTTGGTTCAACCGTTATTGCATCAAAAATAAAAATCCCTGACCTTTATGTATCAGAACCGTATATAGAACTTTTTGAGAAAAGAGATGGGGTTGGCATAGATCGGGATACAGAGACCGCTGCTGAAGGGGCTAAATTTGACTATGAGGTAGTTCCTTCACAAACAGAATTTAAGTTTGAGATGATAGGTGAAAATCTGTATAAACAAGATAAATTTCTCCTTGCTCTTGGGCTCAGAGAGATGCAATCCAGGAGAGTATCACTTGGAGGAAATATATCAAGAGGTCTTGGGGCTTTTCAGCTTGTAATAGAAGAAGTTTCATATCTAAATTTTAAAAAAAAGGAATCTCTGGTAAAATATCTCACCTTGCAGGAGTTAGAAAAGATAGAGCCAGACGATTTCATTAAGGAAGGCCTAAATAATTTTCTCGCAGGAGGTTAAAAAAATGCTTAAGATACTTCTCAACGAATGTCTGATAGATTTCTCGATAAAAACAGAAACCCCGATCCTTATAAAATCAGGAATGGAAAGAGTTGAGGACGCTGATATGTTTCCCATAATGACTTTCAGGAATGGGAGGGATGAAGTATTTATCCCCGGCAGTTCACTTAAAGGGGTGATGAGAAGCCACGCAGAAAAGATAACGAGGACACTCCGTCAGGGAAAAGAGCCTGGCTGCTGCAATCCGTTTGAGAAAAAAGATAATGGCAAGCCAGACTATGCCTGCACTTCGTATTTTGAGGAATATAAAAAGAAGGAAAACATTAAAAAATTGGATGCCATGAGAGCATACAGAATGAGCTGTCTTATTTGCAGGCTATTTGGTTCGACAGAACACGCAAGCAGATTGATGTTTAGAGATGTTTATCTCAGGGATGGAAGTAGTGCCACAATTGAAAAGAGATCAGGTGTGGGTATAGACAGATTCACCGGAGGAGTAGCCAGCGGTCCATTTGAGCTTAAAGTGGTGAGCCATGCAGAATTTGAGACTCAGATATATCTTCGCAATTTTGAGTTATGGCAGCTGGGATTGCTTGCTTATGTATTTAAGGATTTTGACAATGGTCTTTGTTCTATAGGTTATGGAAAATCAAGGGGATTCGGAAAGGTTATTGGAAAAGTGAACAGGGTAGAACTCAGATATCTTGGGAAGAATAAGCCATCTGTACCAAATATTCGGGGAATCAGAAAATTATTGGAAGAGAATGAATATGGGTTCTATGATAAAGAAAATAAGGATTTTAAAGTTGCAGAGTTGGCAAACTCAGGTGGAGATGAGTTTGGGCTCAGGCAGATATACAGTTTTGCTGATGATGCTCGGATAAGTTCCTTATGGGAGACCGTTGTCCCTATATGGAACAAACGTGTTGACGATTACCAGTGGACAAGAGAGGTATGATATGAGTGTTGCTTTAGCAAACATCAATAATGGAGATAAATTAGAAGAACTCATCGGGTCATTCGATGTTGAGTATGCAATACTTCAATCCATCCCGAGTATTCACATTGGAACGTTTGAGGAGTTGAAAAAAGAGTCAGGGGGAGCAATCAATCCACTTAATTTTGAGGTTGGACGATTATTTTCGCTGGATTTTGAAATCGGATGGCGAAAAAAAGGTGGAGATGAATTTTACACCCTCGTAATAAGCGATAAAGAACAGGTGCTTGATGGTTATGATAAAAAGGAATTGGAAATTACGGATTCTGAACAGTCTTTTTATCTCTGGGGAATAAAAAATGCAGATGTATGGTATGAATCCCGTATTCCAAGAGGCTGGAAATATCCAGTTACGGGTCGATATGCTAAAATCAAGGCAATAGAGTATGAAGTCAGAGATAGACCAGATGAGGGGAAATTTTATAGATTCTGTGGCTTTTTAGGAGTGAATAAATGAACCCATATGATTTTGTCCCAATTGTAGAGGATAAACAACCTCAAAGAAGCTTACCTGAAGGACATGACAAGTTCCGTGGTAAATGTGGATTTATAGAGTGTACGATTACCACTCTCAAACCAATCTTTATTCCACATCCAATGGATAATAACGAGAGAAAAAAACAGGGGTTAAGAATAGAATGTAGACGCAATAATAAAGGAAAGATGCAATATCATAATAAATACATTTTTAATACAGTGAATGGGGTTCCTGTAATCCCTGGAAGTTCTATAAAAGGGGTAATCCGTTCAGTAGCCGAGGCAGCAGCAAACTCCTGTGTAACATTTTTTGAAAAGGATAAGAATCGAGATTATAGAAGTTATACATCTAAAAAAGCTGGATACGGGAATGTTACGTCCAAATACACATTGACAGATGGTTTTTATTCATGCACTGACTTAAGTAAACTCTGCATCACTTGCAGACTATTTGGGTTCCAGTCATCAGACAAATCGTTTCAGGGTAAAGTAAATATTTCAGATGCCAGAGCAATAAGTGGTTATAATGTTCTTAACTGTATTACACTAACTGAATTGAGCAGCCCAAAACCACACCATGACGCATTTTATGCTCTCTCTTCTGACCCTGGCAAAATCGCAGGGAGGAAATTCTATTTCCACCATAAAGAGGATGCAGATATTTTAACATCTCCAGCAACCCCCAGGAATTCCAGTATAAGACCAATCGAAAACGCAGACTTTAATTTCAAATTGACGTTCACCAATCTTGCTGAAGATGAATATGCCCTGTTACTTTACAGCCTTTTCTTAGAAGATGGTGTATTCCATAAAATAGGTTATGGAAAACCCGCTGGGTTGGGAAGTGTGCAGATAGAGACATCGAAGCTCACTCTTTTTGTTATTGAAGATAGGTATAAAGGATTCACATCAGATGAGCGTGAGGAAATGAGTGGTAAGGTATTGAGAAGCCATATAGAAGAACAAACAAAAATCTATCGGGAAGACAAATCCATCAACCTCGAAGCCTTAAGGAAAATCTGGAAATGGCCTAGTGATAATAACATACAGTATCCTGATTTCGACTGGTTTCCAATAAATTCCATGGCATCTATTTTAGAAACGCCATAAAAAGATAGGTGAAAAGAAATGGCAAGGCTTATTTTCACATTAACAGGTATTTCATTACTGGATGAAAAGAAAGAGCTTCTGGGAAAAAGGGGGGGTTTTGAGAAAAAATTGGATAATATTAAAGACCAGGGTAATATAAAAGCTATTATTGCAGATAATGCTATCTTAAAAAATCAGAAAGTGCAAGTGTTAAAGGCGTTGGCGATGAAAAATCTTCTTGATGACCGCTCAGACTTTTCTGCGGAACTTGCCAGCTTATCTGAACTTAAAGCCGTTGACAACAAAGAGGATAAAATAATCTTTATAATCTCTCAAACATCTGAGTGTGCCTTTGCGGGAATCGTGAATGGGAAATATATCATTTATGAACGAACCAACCAAGACCTGGATTCAATAAGTTTTAACAAATCAGTAGCAGATGATGTATTTTCTTGTGATAATGTAGAAATTAAGATTATAGAAGGTCTACAGGTTAATGATGGAAAAAGATTCAAGTCTGAAGGCATTAAAAACCTCTTTCGTTTTATTCGAAGTAAAATCGAGGATGAAGGATCTTCATATGATGAAGTTATTCTTAATATAACCGGGGGGTATAAAGGGACAATACCCTATCTTTCACTCTTTGGCATGCTTTTTCAGGAGAGGGAAATAAAGGGAAAAAAGGTAAAACCCCTGATTAAATATCTTTATGAAGATACAAAGGATATACTCATACTTCCCAACCTACCTATTGCCTATGATATTTTCACTTGGCGAAACTACCGTGGGTTTATAAAGATAGTACCGCATCTTGAGAGTAAAGTTGCTGAAACAATTTTAGATAATATCTTACCGGCACATGTAAGCGATTTGTTTGAAAAAAATGATGAGAAAAAATTTCATCTTACTACTTTAGGTCAAGTATTAAAGGAAAATTATGATGAAGAGAAAGAGGGAGAGCTTACCCCATATGGACGAGGATATCTTCTTGTAGATAAGATCTGCGATGACGGGAAACGGAAAGCATTACAAGATTGTATAAATCGCTGGCAGTATCTATGGTTAGGTGACCGGATTCCAGAAACAGTTGAACATGCCAGAGGTCATACACAACGGGTATTAGAGCTTGCAGCACAGATTCTCTACCCTATATTAAATGAAGAAGAGAAATTCTTTGGCAATCATACAAACGATAATCTCCTTGCACTTATTAGCGCCATTTGGCTACATGATCTTGGACATTCAGGGGATTCCATTAAGTGGCCTAATGATGAGAGTAAAGAGACCACAGAGTATGAAATAAAAGGCTTTCCATCACTTGTCCGGGATCTCCATCACATGCTCAGTTGGAATCTTATAGACAAAGATAAAAATGAGCTATTCAAGTCAAAAAATGAAACAAATGAATGGACATGGAACAAAACGATCTTCAGTGAAAATCTAATCAAAGCTATTTGTCAGATTTGTCTCTATCACCGCGGGAAGATGCCCGTTTCAGACGATGATAATAAGGATGGTTATGTCGGCTTGAGAGTAACAGAACCATTAGAAAATCTTCGAAATGATACGGTTAATACTTCCCTGCTGGGAGCTTTACTCAGAGTTGTTGATGCTGGAGATGTCCAGGAAGAGCGGACGATAAGCCCAAATTATATACCCATGCGTTTTCTCCAAAATGACAGAGAGAAAGAAAAGTTAAAAAAAGAAGAAGAGGAATACCGAGTGAGGGTAGATGATTTATTTAGTAATTCAAGCACTCAATTGCCTGACTATCTCAAAAATCTCAAAGATAACGCCAGGAAATATTTTAACAACGAGAATACAGAGAATTTCGAGTCTATGGTATATAAATGTGTTCATAATTATATAAAAGGAGAGGAATTGGAAAATATTGATGCCACTGGGAGGATTATTCTCCGTATCTGGCTCAGTGCTCTTGACCAATACGTATTCAAAAATAGTCCTGCTCACCATTTTAAGAAGCATAGAGGCATAAGTACAGTAATGTATCTTTTGGATCAGCATAGCACAGAAAACGGAAATGATGAATACCATTACAAAGTGCTGGCAATCCATAAAAAAGACAATGATAAAAACACAAAAAAGGTTCTAAATGATATTTTCTGTGAGTACCTAATGGTGAAGAAAATTTTGAATAATCATCGTATTTTCTTCGATTCTTATGAGGGGATGGAAGAAGAAAGCGAAAACATCACAGTTTACTCCTGGCTAAATGAACTTTGTTAAGTGTCAAATAGCACTTGCATTAGTGAAATGTTAGTGTCCTTCATTAGTCTAATAATCTCTTCTGATTAACATTAAGGTTAAGAGCTTAGCTTTGGCAGAGAAATTACAAGAATAAGCCTTGCCGAAGATGAGTTCGATGGTATTGACAATTTCTATTTGGATGAGTTCCTGGGCAATAACTATAAAAATATATATCATGTATGATCCATGTTAGCTGACAAACAACCAATACAAATCCTGACTTCGTCGTCATATTAAATGACTCCCGGCCCCAATTCATCCCATCACTCCCCCGCCGCCCGCCGTTCTCCACTCGACCGACCGCCCATCCCTAGCACTCCGGACCGTGTGCGGGTGCTCATGCGCAGAGCGTGGGTTGGAAGTGGTGTGTGGGGACGGTGGCCTCGGGTGTTGGTGATTGCTGCCGGTGGATGGTATGGCTGTTAAAATATATAATTTAGATAATACTGCACCACAAAGCACGCAAAGATTGTAAAGTTAAGGTAACATTGTCTTTGTGAACTTTGTGAACTTTGCAGTGAAACACTTGACGGCAGCCGTCAATCGGCGTGTATCTGCGGTTCATATCGAATTGCCGTCCGCCCCCATTCCTTCTTACGCTCCCCCTCCTCCACTAAACCGCCCACCCATCTCTGGCGCTGCGTACCGGGTGTGGATGCTCATGCGCAGAGTGTGGGTCGGGAAGTGGTGTGTGCGGACGGTGGCGCGTATGGCTGTTAAAATATATAATTTATGAAATACTGCACCACAAAGTACGCAAAGTTAAGGTAACATTGTCTTTGCGAACTTTGCGCTCTTTGCGGTGAAACACATAGCTGCAGCCGTCAATCTGCGTATATCAGAGTCCATCTGTGGTTTATATCGAATTGGTGTCCAGCCCCCAACCCTTCTTACACTCTACCGCCGCCCGCTCTTCTCCACTCACTTGCGCTGCCCTTTCTGCACTCGACCGGCCGCCCATCCCTGGCACTGTGGACCTGGTGCAGGTGCTCATGCGCAGAGCGTGGGTCGGGAAGTAGTGGGTGCGGGCGGTGGCCTCGGATGTTGGTGATTGCTGCCGGCGGATGGTATGGCTGTTGAAATATATAAATAATTAACTACTGTACCACAAAGCACGCAAGGTTAAGGTAACATTGTCTTTGCGCCCTTTGCGGTGAAACACTTAGCAACAACCTTCAATTTCCGTCTATCTGCGGTTAATATTGAAATGATTGCCAGCCCCCATCCATTCTCAC
>Ga0255422_1164_pt1 | contig 15139 bp, 13 predicted proteins | sample ANMaggSeSYBR02D3_FD_182631 | JGI IMG/M metagenome (GOLD analysis project Ga0255422, IMG submission 182631) | Sediment cell enrichment communities from methane seep in Santa Monica Basin, California, United Staets - ANME aggregate JGI... | ecosystem: Environmental > Aquatic > Marine > Cold seeps >... | reverse complement strand
GTAGGAGAATTATTAACTGCAATGGGTTATGGCAGATTTAAAGCAACTCCTGGCTCTGGTGATGAAGGGGTAGATGGAATTGTTTACCAAGATAAATTAGGATTAGATAAAATATTTTTCCAAGCAAAAAGATATGGTGAAGAAAATTCAGTAACTGCTAGAGATGTGAGAGATTTTGTTGGAACATTAGATTTACATGGTGTAAATAAAGGAATATTTATCACAACTTCTCGTTTTCCAAGAGATACTAATGATATTCTCAAAAAAACTCCAAAAAATATCATTTTATTAGATGGTCATAAACTTGCTAAATTAATGATTGAACATGATGTAGGAGTAAGTACACAAAAAATATATAAAATCAAAAAAATGGATACTGACTTCTTCCTTGAAGAATAAATATAGGTTCTAAATATAGGGATGTTATAGAAATACAATTCCTCTGTCAATAATAACCTTGTTTGATCTTGATCCACTCATTTTGGGTGTATCGTATATGGAAAAAGCTGAAACTTGCCTTTCTCTTCGTTAATGCTTAAAGTGATAATATGCCAACCCCTCAAAAAATATTCGAACTTGTAGAACGCTTTGATCAATACAAGGCGAAATATACATCAAACTCTTACAATGAAACACAAGTAAGAAGAGAATTCATCGATCCATTTTTTAAGGCATTAGGATGGGATGTAGATAATCGAAATGGATATGATGAGCGATACAAGGAAGTTATCCATGAAGATGCTGTAAAGGTCGGTGGTAAAACAAAAGCTCCAGATTATTCTTTTAGGATTGGCGGAGTTCGAAAATTTTTTGTTGAGGCAAAAAAACCGGCAGTGAATCTCAAGGAAAATCCAGAACCCGCATATCAGCTCCGCCGTTATGCATGGAGTGCCCAGTTACCTATAAGTATTCTAACAGATTTTGAAGAGTTCATTGTCTATGATTGCTCAAAGAAACCCTCAATAAATGATAAATCTTCACTGGGACGTATCAAATATTACACTTACAAGGATTATATTGAAAAATGGGACGAAATTGAATCAATATTTTCATTTGCTGCAATTCCTAAAGGTAAATTTGATGATCTTGCAGATAGTCTGGTTAAAAAGAAGGGCGGAAAAGGGACAGCCGGAATAGATGATGCGTTTCTGGCAGAGATTGAGGGGTGGCGTGATATTCTTGCTAAGAATATTGCAATTCGAAATACGGATCTTTCAGTACGTGAGCTGAACCTTGCGGTGCAGAAGATTATTGACCGAATTTTATTTTTAAGGATTTGTGAAGATAGAGGTATTGAGGAATACGGGCAGCTTAAAAAGATAGCAGAAGGGAAGGATGTTTACAAAGGCCTGATCGATGTTTTTATCCATGCAGATGATAAATATGATTCAGGACTTTTTCATTTCAGAAAGGAAGATGGAATGGAAGAACCGGATATTCTTACAACATCTCTTTTAATTGATGATAAAACATTCAAACATATTCTAAAAAATCTTTATTATCCAGAATCTCCTTATGAATTCTCCGTTTTTCCATCCGATATTCTCGGTCAGGTTTACGAGCAGTTTTTAGGAAAAGTAATCAGGCTTACGGCTTCTCATAAAGCAAAAGTCGAAGAGAAGCCTGAAGTTAAGAAAGCTGGTGGTGTCTTTTATACTCCGACATACATTGTGGATTATATTATTGAAAACACAGTTAGAAAACTTGTAGAGGACAAGACTCCTAAGGATATTTCAGAGTTAAAAGTTCTCGATCCTGCCTGTGGTTCAGGTTCATTTTTGATTGGTGCTTATCAGCATCTTCTTGACTGGCATGTCGGATGGTATATGGATAATCTTGTACCGCTAATGAAAGAAGGTAAGCCGGCAACTGATAAGGAAGTTCAAAAACTCCTACCTGTAAAACCGGCTTTAAAGAAAAAGGGGCGTGGTAAAAAGAGGTCTTCGGGAAGTGATTATGATTTCCCGATTTATCAGATGAACGAGGATGACTGGCGGCTTACATCTGATGAGAAAAAGAGAATTTTGGTGAATAATATCTATGGTGTTGATATTGACCAGCAGGCTGTTGAAGTTACAAAGCTTTCACTTCTCCTGAAGGTTCTGGAAGGTGAAAAAGGCGAGCGTATTTCAAAGCAGCTTACAATTATCCAAGAGAGAGTTCTTCCATCCCTGCATAATAACATCAAATGTGGAAACTCTTTGATTAGTCCTGACATCTATTCCGATATCCAGATGACGCTTGACGATGACAAGGATTTTTACAAAATTAATGCATTTGACTGGAATCGGGAATTTTCAGATATTTTCGAGAAGGGCGGTTTTGATATAGTTATTGGGAATCCGCCGTATGTAAGGCATGAACTTTTAATGGGACAAAAATATTATTTTAAAGAGCATTATGAAGTATATCACGGAACGGCTGACCTTTATGCTTATTTTATCGAAAAGGGAATTTCTTTTTTGAAAGATAATGGGCAATTTTCCTATATTGTTGCAAATAAATGGATGCGGGCTAATTACGGAAAACCCCTTCGTGCATGGTTAAGTAAGAAACGAATCGAAGAAATAGTGGATTTCGGTGATTTGCCTGTCTTTAAAAGGGCAACAACATATCCATGTATTTTGAGAGTTTCAAAAGCAGATGCAAGAAAATCTTTTGAGGCTGTTCAGGTCAATACTCTTGATTTTCCGAATTTATCTGAGTATGTTAAAGAGCATGAGCATCTTGTTAAGCAAAAATCCCTCAGTGATGCAGGATGGTCGCTTGTAGATGAAAACAGTAAGGCACTTCTTGATAAGTTGATGAAAGCTGGTGTGTCGCTTGGTGAATATGTTAAGGGAAATATTTATCGTGGCATCGTTACCGGACTGAACACGGCATTTGTGATTGACGAGACTACAAAAGACCGCTTGATTACTGAAGACCCTAAAAGTGCTGAAATTATTAAACCATTTTTAGCAGGTCGTGATATCAAGAGATATAAACAACCAATAGCTGACAAATATGTAATATTTACTCGACGTGGAATTGATATCAACAAATATCCTACAATTATTGCTTACCTTCAGCAATTTAAACAGGAATTAATGCCGAAACCTAAAGACTGGAAAGGAGAATGGAAGGGAAGAAAACCCGGCTCTTATGAGTGGTATGAAATTCAGGATTCTATTGATTACTATCAAAAATTTGAAGAAACAAAGATCATAATTCCTGCCATTGTCCAATCTGCCAATTATTGTTATGATAAGACTGGATGTTATTCAAACGACAAAACTTCAATTATCCCAACAAATGATCTGTATCTTTTAGGGGTTTTAAATTCTAAAATTGCTGATTTTGTCATTTTTAATATTTCTTCTACAAAGCAGGGTGGATACTTTGAATATAAGCCAATGTATGTATCTCAACTTCCAATCCACACAATCAACTTTTCCAACACCGAAGACGTAGCCAAACATGACAAGATGGTATCCCTTGTTGAACAAATGCTTGAACTCCACAAAAAACTCGGCGGTGCAAAACTAAGTTCAGAAAAAGAGATGATACAGCGCCGGATTGACGCGACAGATTCGGAGATTGATAGGCTTGTGTATGAACTTTACGAGCTAACAGATGAGGAGATTAAGATTGTCGAAGAAAGTATTTCTTAGGAGATTTTAATATGTTCAAATCAACAAAATCACTAAAAGATGAAGCAGAATGTGTAAAAAGTCTTATAGATTTTTGTACAAGAACCATTGAAAAACATAAATATCCTGATACAGATACTAGAACGGGAGCATTAGTTAATGTACGGTTTGTTGGATATTCCACCTTTGCAATAGCTAATCTCCTTGATAGGTGGAGCAAAGGAGATAAAACGGTATGCAAAGCAATACCTTCTCTAATTGGTCTCACTGATGTTAACGAAAAATCAATTAAATTAATGGGAGATTCTCTTCACAAATCTTCAAAATTGAGTTTAATTCTCATTGGACAATTTCAAATTGAAAATGGTATTTCAAATATAAGTGAAGCTTTAGGAATTTCTTCTGGAATTAAAGGATTTTATAATAGAGCCAAAATGTTGATTGACTATTTAGGATTTGGATATGATAAATTAGAAGCATTAAATACTGGAGCTCTAATAAGAAATAGTTTACATTCCAATGGAATTCATCATGGGTACCAAGGTATGAGTTCACACATCACATTGAAAGGTGTACAATATGATTTTTACCATGGAAAAAAGGTTTCTTGTGCAACACTCCCTCATATAGCACATTCTCTAGAATGTTCATTGGAAGTCCTAGATGAGATCATTGGTTCAAGCCAAGTAAAATCTTACACTGGGTTGATTGAAGACACATATGTTGCACAGTTAAATTTAGAAAACTGAAATCAGCAAACCGATGGAAATATCGAAACCATGAGCATCCACGCAGGGATGCCACGTTTTTCAAATCGAGGCTCGTTGCTTATTACTTGCAGTTATATTAATTCAATGAATTGTATAAAATTAAAACCAGCCTTGAATCATTTTCTCATCTGCTGCGCTTTTGTTAACTCAGTTAGTCTATATCATACAAGAATATGCTGTTACAGTTCTGTAGAGGTAGTATTAACTGCATCGGAATACCATTTGCGACACAGGGCAATGTTTGAACGGCTTGTAGCCATCGGTTTCAAGTCATTCCGACTGATAACGATTATATTATATTATTTTATTAATATATAATTGAAAAACTGTTTATTTGCTAATTCATATTACTTTGGGTAATCAAACTTACACCTTCTAAAATGCCAAATAAAAGTAATCAAAATAGAGCAAATTTCAGTCAAAAGTTACTACAATTCTAAGAAGGTATATGGCCATCATCGTCACCATCGGTGGACCTCGTAGCTAGCCAGTCTCCATATTCCTTTATACGGCCATCATGATCTTCTTCCTTTGCCCACATTATCTGTATAGTATTGACTTGGGAAGCATCTTCTACCGGCTTATCACCATATATTGCTTTTTTCAACTCCAACGTTGTAGATATGGCTTTTCTCAGGTCTTTAGGTGCTGCATCCCAAGTAGTAAGCAATAATCTAAAATGCAGATCAAGCGCAATTTTAACTAATCCTTCTCTGCCATTTTCGAATAGATTTAGAAAATAGTTTTGAACTTCTTTATTCTTTTTCTTAATTACGCATGGGTGTTTGCCGTTTTTGTCTGTATAATTTTGACTAATCGTTATTGCAGGGCAATGATTGTAATATGGGCAGCCTTTATTGCAATACTTTCTTGATGCAAAGGATTTCTTTGGTGTTGATGCTTGCCCTCCCTTCCTACCACGTTCAACGGCTTCTTCATGGGTGCGAACTGGTTTTAAATTAGCTTTTCTATCATGCTTGGACTCTTGCTTGTAGTTCATAATCCAGCATCCTCTGATAAAATAGAATGGTGCGTGAAGGTCGGAATTGCACCGCCGCCTCCTGGCTGGACTGCCTGGTGTTCTTCTACTGAACTATTCACGCTCTTTGGATATGGTTTTGATAAGTGGACAATTTGTTTTTTCATTTCTTTATCTAATGGTATAATATATTTATATTTGCTTAATATTTTTCGTTTTGGCATATTTAGCCCTTTTAAACTTGAGAATAAACTGCCTATACTTCTTTGATGGCGCCATTTGCCCTGATAATAGTATTGAGTGGAACTGTCACTTACACCGGTGTATATCCAATTGCCTGCCTGATAGATTGTACCCACATGATCCTGATTTTGATCTGCATAACTTACAACCAATCGCATGCCTGGGTTACTTTTCTTGAGAAACTTTAATGCAATTTTAAGAATTTTAGTTACTGGTGTTTTGTGTCTGTTTAGAGCTACGCGGGTTAATTCGCATACTTCGGTCATTTTCAGGCCGTATGGTTTAGATATGTTCGGGGTTGAGCCTCTTGAGAAGATAACACAGCCTATAAAATCACTATCTTCCCAGACACCTATTTTAACCATTTTTCCAACAGGTAGACACTTTGAGTAATGCCAGTGTTCAACTGAATATTTAGCAGCTTCAAAACTGCACCAATCAAGTTTCAAACTCATGACCACACTCCGGACAAATCACTGTTTTTAATTGCAGTTCGTCAAGTTTGCCCTGTTCTTCTTCACCGACTGGATCAAAATTTGGTGTTTGTAAAAATGATTCATCGTACCCGGTTAATTCAAAGTCAAAGTCGGGAAATTCCCAGATTTCATTCAACAGATTTGCTAATTTTTCACTGTCGGTTTCGGCAAGTTCAGCAAGCCTATTATCTGCAAGGACATAAGCCACAGCCTTTTCATATGGAAGGTCAAGATAGATTACCGGGACTTCAGCAATGTTTAACCTTTTTGCAACTTCCAGCCGGGCATGACCGGCCACGATCATGTTATCTTTTGTGGCAAGGATAGGATTAGTCCAACCGAATTCTTTAATACTCTTCTCTATTTTTTTCAATTGTGATTCTGGATGAATCTTTGGGTTTCGCTCAAATGGTTTTAATTCATCAGTTTTTATTAATTTTACTTCCATGAATATCACATTACTTGTTATGGTTGTGTGTAGTTTAGTATAATCTATACTTAATTGCAATTAGTTTTCAATGTTCTTAAGTGTTTGTCATGATTTGCTGATTGAATGTTGATATATTTATTTAGTATTCCACAAAAAATTTTTAAAATATATGCCACCAATGGAATGCCTTTTTTGGATAATCTTTCGCTCTTCCGTGGATAGTAAGTATTCCTTGCCATTCCAGTATACCAAGCTATCTTTAAAGGTAAGTCCCCACTCATCCATAATCATCAAATCACCCTGGCAAGGTTGCGCTTATTTAGTGCCACTGCCACGGCCTTATTAACACTCAGGATATCCCCCTTACTGGCCGCAGTCTTGGCACCTGAAGGAAGATAGAGTTCTGCAATGTCATCTATTACCTGAATATGCATAATATCACCATATGCTGCAGGCAAGGCCTTATCACCTGTATCAATATTATCGGTGCCATCACCATTATCTGATATGCCCCATCCTTTCCGGATGTCTGTTAGTGTCTGATCATAGTCCCTGTTAGAATTTACCACATAATTTGAAGCAAACGCCTTGTAATTGTCACGGGTTAACGGTCCGTTCAACTTCTCAAATATTGCCACTGCCGGCTTGAGTAATTGCATCCTTTCAATCTGTGAAGGTGGTATACTTTTATTATTTTCTTCTTGAGTTGGCAATCCGTCCAGGTTATTTTTATCATGGACGGTTTTTTCAGGGTCGTTATCGTGCTTCTTGCTGCCAGTTTGTTTAAATCCGTCCAGGTTCCCAGGTTCGTCCGTACAAACACTCCCTCCTTTATAGAGACTACTATATACATCTCTATACTTTACTACAATATCACTATTAACGTGGGAACCTAGACAATAGGACTTAGTATCACTATCAATAGCCTTGTTTGAATCCGTCCAGGTTTTTTTCGAACCCTGGATGGAACCTGGACAAGACTGGTTTTTTTCATCAGGACGGACTACATAACCCAGATTTAACCATACATGATCCCTTGATGCATTGGTCAATCTTCCATCTTCATAACCAAGTTTTTTTAATGCTCGTCCAAAAGAGTTATCCTTCATTGTGCTGGTAATCGCATTTACCTTGCACCATGCCACAAATGTTTCATACAAACCTTTTTTTACAATATCGTGTGTGCTATATTCTGTACACTCGTCAAGGAAAGCTTGAACTGGGTTAGATTTAGTTAAGTAGACTTTACGAATATCTTCAACGGTTTTATCATAGCAAAACTTATCATTCTCTATAAGTGCCCTCAAGCCAATCATGGCAATATTAAAAAAACCAGAGAGTTCCACATCGGTTGTCAGTTTTTCAAGCAGTGTTTTATCTGCTTTCCCTTCAAATGAATTAGGAAACGTGATACATATCCAGCGCCTGAAAAATGCCAGTTCGTCCGGGTCCTCTACATCAGGGATTTTATTTGCAGAATATATTTGATGAATAGTATTTTTAAACCGGAACTTCCGGACATATTTCTCTTCACCGTCAATCCACTGATCTGATGTGAGCATTTTGAACACTGAATTATCATAGAGTTTTTTCTTTGGTAGGTCAGGAAACATGTTAATTAGCTTGTTGTTAAGCTGCGCCCTGGAAAATCTATCACTGTTAAGGGCCTGTAGGCTTTGTTCTGATACGTTTTCCTGTCCTACCATTGTGCAGACCAACTCTATAAAAGTAGATTTTCCATTCAACATCCCGCCGTCCAGCAGTAAGGCTTTTTGCTGGTTGATATCAGGAATACAACAGTAACCGGCATACTGAACAAGCACCGGGACATCTTCAGCCTTTACAACTTCATGCAGGAATTTATCAACCTCGACACATTGTGCCCCAGGGTTATGTACAACATCAAGCCGCATTGTGCTTTTATACTCTGGGTCATGCGGCAAAAGGACATCATTAAGGACATCATACATGCCGTTTTTGACATTGATTAATAGCCCTTCGGGGTTGATATCAGCCCTCGGGGTCAATGTGTTTAGTCGGATGTATTCAAGGACCTCATTCACACGGTCCCGCTTAAAATCATGCTCTAACTTTTGTAATATGCTTATTCTTAAAGTGTCTTCGCCTCCGGCAACAACATAAACCCCTTCTTTGTACACTGCTATTTCCCTGGTATCAGCAAAAGTTAAGACATGTTTTTCATGGAGTATCATATCACCTAAGATTTTAGGGATAAATTTATTCTTTTCATCGAAGTACAAACCATTTGGGCTTCGGGTTGTGTTGCTTTGTGCTTTCCCTGTCTCTAATTTAGCTTCCCACTCATTGCATGTATGTAAGCTATATGGATTTAGCCACTCATCGATTAATGCACATCTCGCCCACTCATGGCCTTTATCATTTATCCCGCTTCGATGGAAACGACATTTACTACACAGTTTATTAGGATCATCTTTTTGGGTGTTTGTTATGCGGTCTTGCTTCTCCTGGAATAGCCCGTGGTCTTTCAGTACTTGAATATACGCATGACCGTCAACTCTCCATCCGTCCTTAACCTTGGACTCTTTACAGTACCTTTTATCCAGCGCATACCATTTCACGGCTATTGCAGGGATAGGGTCGTCTTTAGGGAGGTATCCCTTGTCTTTTGCGTACATCCACAGCTTATATACTGTCTCGCCGTCCTGCAGGTCCACCTTAGAATATCCGGCACCACTCGCTTTATGTCCGACACCTGCATCAACACACGAATACATCCCAGACAATACAGCCATGGTTTGTATTCCGTTATGGCTGACATTATCCCGCCAGCAATGATGCAGGGCGCCATCTGACGATATAGAAGAGTTTTTCCCTGTGCTCGAATCGTGAAAGAGCGAAGGGAACCTGTTACGGTCTGGGACGTGTCGGAGCACATCAGACAATTCCAGTTCATAAAACCCAGACTTGCCACCTTCTTGGTGATAGTCCTTATTTGCCCGTTCTGCCTTCAGTAATTCTTTTGCTTCATCTTCTTTTAGCCTTGCTTCATAGACTGTTTTAAACCGCTCTGGGTAATCTTGATATTCAATCTCCTTTAGTGGATTGTCGTTGAGCAGTTCATATCTGCCAGCATTAACACGGTCCTCCTGGGGTATCTCTGCCAGCCTCTCTTCATATGTTTTAATAATCCTGCCGTAAACATCGGCCTTGCCTGTGAGTTGAGCGTAAGAACCCGGGGCTACTACATACTGCCAGTTAGTCCTTATCTCGCCTTCCTGGTCAATTGAGGTGTTTATTTTAGCCTTGGTATCATACGTGAGATAAAAGGCATGTGTGCCAATCCTACCGCCGGATCTGGCCACAAGGGTTTTACCGAAATCATGATCTGTGAATTTATCCGGGTCGTCAATGTCTATGATTACCAATGGGTCGGTATCTGTCCCGGCTATGCCGATATTATATCCTGCTTTTAGTGCTTCGACTGCTTCATCTGTTGTCAGTCTGTGCTCTTTCCATGGGTATTCTTTTTGTCCTTTTGGCGTCCATGGGTCTTTTCCGCCTTTTTTAAGCTTGATATAAAACGGTTCATGATCCGGAATGCTTGACCGCAGTATCTTATCAAACCGTAGGAACTCTTCAGGATCAGTTTTAATTTGTGCCATCACAACACCCCCTAGAAAAACATATATTCGTTTGGGGCGTACTCGTTACCAACGATAATGTTTGTTCTGTCGTTGATGTTGCATACAATCGAGCCCTCCCTCGGTGGTGCCTGGGAGGGATTACTTTTATTCATGTTCCACTCCCCCGCAGGTCCAATATGGCTTGCTCATAAGTTATGTCCCCTGCCTCAATCTGCTTGATCAATTCGGCTGCTTTCGCTTCGGCTGCAAGCTGGATAACTTCATCAAGATTCATGGTTCTCACCTATAATTAAAAAAAGTGTGGTGTGAGAATCGAAAACCTTTTAATCATTCATATCATTTATATGATTGAGAAACGTGGTTAGCGTAAATCTCACTGTGGTGGTGTTGGAGCACCGCCACACACTTCTTATAATCGGTTTTTAGGCCTCCAATGGCACATAGTGTAAGCCTTTTTCATCTGAGGTACATTTAAGATATTCGGCACCCTTGACAGCATCGTGCATAGCTACCGGGATAGTAATCACTTTATCGTTTTCACGTGACTGAACTTTTACCAATTTCATAATATTCACCTTTTGCAATGAATCCTGTAATCATACTATAAGATGTACAAGCTTATAAGAATTTGGTTTTTATTTCAGTTTACTTGTATATTTTAGCATGTATAAGTTATATAATGATACATATTGTTAGGTTTTGTGTTTACAACGTTATAATCGCTTAGATTACTAACTTACTAACTAACTGTTGAACATATACCTACTATTTTTCAAACCGTTTTTTAAGTATTTCTGCAACCAATGTGTCCAGATTTTCCATTTTTTCTTTCATCTCTGCCAGTTCGGCTGCCTGTTCCCTATTTGCCTCTTGTAATTTATCCACCATGCTAGCCTCGGGTTTAATCAATTCGGATTTCTGCAAAACATCTTCTTTCTTTATTCCTGCCCGCTGCAATTGGTTTTCGATGAGGTCGCTATCGTTCAAGTGAATATACTTGCTAATCATTTCACTGTCGCCTGTCCATCCCAACTGTTTTCTAATTAGGCTTTCCTGGATGCCTTCCCGTACCAACTCAGTAGCTTTACTATGTCTAAATAGGTGCGGATATATCCCCGGCCGTCCTATGGCCTGCCCTGCTTTTTTTATGGCATAAATTGAGGATTCGTAAACTATTGGAAATAACCTGCTATCGGTGCTTGTCGATTCAAGTAAGTAGTTTCTGATAAATGGGGCACTCTCAATCAACATCATCCTCCGGTATCCATTTCCAGTGTGCGCAGTCTTTGAACCAAAAATTTTAACTTCATAGCCATGAGGATGCTCTATTAGGTCCTTAGTCTTATCGATTGCTAACACTTCGGATATCCTGGCGCCGGTTTCCCACAGGACCGCCCACAATGCCTTATATTTCGGTGATGTCGTGACTTCTATTAATTTGTTCACGTCATCAATACTTAGTAGTTCGCTGCTGTCAAGTTCATGGATGCTTTTCTTAACTTTGATGTGATCTACTAACTCTGGGCACCCCTGAGCGTTAAAATACTGCTTGATATTGATCTTCTTAACCTGGATAGTAGAGATCTTAAACCGGTCCTGCATACCAACGATAAAAGCCGTGATCTCATCGGCTGTGCATTCATCCAGTGTTTTGTATTCGTTCAATTGCTCAAGTGCTACCCTGGCATTCTTAACCACTGAGTTAGAAAGCCCGTTTGCTTTTAACGTGTTAACATATTGTTCAATAGACTGCATAGTGATCTGTCAGATATTGGTCTGTATACACTTAAAGATTACCTTTTATGTTAAATCAGCCAGTATTACACAGATGAATCTGCAATATTGATCACTTAGGTATGTTCAGGGACGAGACAGCTACCGTGGGCCTGCCCATGAGGATGGTAGTGCTTACTATCGTCGGAATGGCCGGGCTTGCTGCCATGATAATTTTCATTGGTGACATGAGCCTGGTGCCAAAGACCATGCATGCCGATATCACCGGTATTGATAACAGTACAACAAGTAGTGTGTTACATGTCAACAACGGTACTAAGAACGTCACTATCCGTGTAATTGATATAGATGGCGGGCCTGTGGTGGGCGCAACTGTCGTTTTCTATGGTTTACATACTTCTGCTTCAGGTATTACTGACAGTAACGGAAATGCCCTGGTCAATATTAATACATCTTCTTTCAGTGTTTCAGGTGAAGGATACCTGAAACTGACAGCTAAAGCTAGTGGATTTGTCGATTACCAGAATGATTTTGCCCTGAAAGTGGTTGACAGTTAACGCTTCATCTATGAAGTGTCGGACTGCCTGTTGGTCATTATGAACTTTGCGATCACAGCTGAAGCGAACAGTATTGCCAGTCCGGTAGGATAATACGTGGAGCGTATGATGTCCCACCTGTCAGCCCAGACAAGATAGCCTGTTACAATAAGTGCAATGGATGCAACTATGCCTGAAAGTTCTACAGGTACATTGATGTTGCCTATGGTTATCTTGTCCATATTCTCCTGGCGCTGTAATCTCTTTCTCGTGTCTTTCAGTTCTTTCCTGAGCGTTTCGATCTGGGAGCTGTGTGCATTGTTTATCGATTCCACTGAGGCAGATGTGTCTTTCTTCAGGCTCGTCTGCTGTCCACCCAGTTCTTCGATCCTGCTACTGGCAGCCTGTAATTCCTGACGTATGGCATCCACGGAACTGTTAAGCTGTGTAAGTTCGTCCGACTTTATTGCGGCAAGGTCGCTTGTCAGTTTTTCGATGACATCATGCAGCTCTTTGAATTCAGCTTGTAGATCCTTGAATTCAGCCCACAGATCATCTATATCAGGGTCTGTCCATTGGATATTTCCAGATGATTCCTGAGCAGTCTTGATGTAATCATCCTTACTGGTTGACAATCTCCGCTCAACTGCACGCAACCGCCTATCGATACTTCGAACGCTCTGGTCAAATGACTCAATCCTTCCGTAAACATCTGTTTTTTCCATGGACTTAACCTGTGGGCAATCTAAAACATCAAAAGATAAATGCTTTGTCCTCTTCTTTCGAACTCTGGTGTTTATTTGTGGAAAGATGAAAATGGTATTGATACTATTCCACTAAAACTGGTAGTCTACCTGGCCCTGGTTGGAATTATCATTGCACTTACAGCAATTGGCCTGAAGAATGCAGGACCGCCAATGGATGGCACCTTAATGGAGCGTCAGTTAGGGGGGGTTAAATCCGGTATTGAACTTATGCAGTCAGGATATGCCAGGGACCTGTCAGACCCGTACGCTGCCACCGGCAATACCAGGAGCTTTGACCTGATACTGCCCAATAGCCTGGAATACATATCATTTGGGGTGGACCCCGACCCTGACAATAATGGCATTCTGACCGACACACCGCCGGGTCTGGTGACAGATAACGGTGACGTGATCTACTATAAGTTGATGGGTGATGGCAAGAGGCTGGTAAAACTCAAGGATTCGATCCACATTCGCGAAGGCGAATTGGTAGACGGCCGCTGGTCGCTCAGGTCTGTGGACGGACTGGGCCAGGCGGTTGTGCTCACAGGCGGCAGCCAGTCTGTGACCTTTGAACTGGTCTATGACAGGGGCACTACATACACACTCTCGCACCTGAGTGATAATCTGGATGTATATATAAATCCTGATAATGATGGCGGGCTGTCCCATGGCTTGCTTGTATCGGTAAATCCGGATTCTGTCCCTGCTGATGATGTTACTGCCGGCAGGGTTACGGTACAGTTGGTTGACAGCCAGGGTCGGTGGGTACAGGAGATGGGAAGGACTGTAAACCTGACCAGCAGCAGGGGCAACCTCAGTATCGTACAATTGGTCACTAATGCTCACGGTAGTGGTAGCGTGATGCTGACCTCTGGAGAACTGGGCCTGGGTGTGGTCACAGCACAGTCCCCTGGACTACATAACGGAATAGGCGAAGTTGCATTCACACCACCGCCTCTGGTAATAAAATTCAATGAATGGATAAATTCTTCACCGGGCACTGGTCCTGGCAGGGAACTGGTAGCCCAGTTTTGGATTGCACACAACACTTCTTATAGTGTAACCCTGACCGGATGGGCCACGGAAGCCCACTGGCCCCTGAATCCAAAGGAGTGGGCTATCGGTAGTATCGAGATTGATGGTGTGGTACTGGATAAAATAGAAGTGGCAAGCGGTTCAAGAATAGATGTACCCTTCGGGGATGTGCTGCTTGATGCAGGTAATCATACCCTCAGGGTTACTATGACAAACGATTTAAATATCTTCCTGGGGGCGGACAGGAACCTGTATGTGAAACAGGTGGAGTTTTCTTAAAATGTGTTGGAAATAGATTTAACTATAATTCCACATATTTTTAATTTCAGGTGTAATAGGATGGTAATATCCAGGCGAAATTTAGATAAATTAAAAGAACTGCGTGGTTTTGTTGAGGTCAAAGACAAAGATGCCCTGTTGAAAGAGTTGTCTGAAAAAAGAGAGGAGATACGATATTGATCCTTGTGGATACCGATTTCCTTATCGAGATATTTAACCGGAATTCAGAAAAAGGTGATAAGGCACTGAAGAAGATCGAGAGGACTGGAGAAGATGTCACCACCACCTCGTTGAATCTGCACGAGATCCTGTACGGTCTGCATAAATATACTGACCATGTAAAACTCGAAAGGATACTGGTACTTGATGTTGTTGAGTTCACTAAGGACGATGCAGTTCTTTCCTCAAAACTCGAAATTGAAACAGAGAAAAAGGGGAAGAAGGTTCCCTGATTTGATGCTATGATTGTGGCGGTTGCTATCAATAGGGGATTTAAGTTGTTTACTTTTAACAGGAAGCACTTTGAGGCATTCGGGGATCTGACGCTTGTTTAAACGCATTTTTTTCACTTGAAGTTCCATTTAATGAATGAGGAACAAATTCAATTATTACTTTTACATGACTTTCGGCTCAGAAACGGGTTAAATTAG
>Ga0255422_1112_pt1 | contig 15261 bp, 16 predicted proteins | sample ANMaggSeSYBR02D3_FD_182631 | JGI IMG/M metagenome (GOLD analysis project Ga0255422, IMG submission 182631) | Sediment cell enrichment communities from methane seep in Santa Monica Basin, California, United Staets - ANME aggregate JGI... | ecosystem: Environmental > Aquatic > Marine > Cold seeps >... | reverse complement strand
TCAGATATGGTCATGGCTTCAGGAGTTGTAGCTCCCGGTTCTATACATCTTCGGACAAGTTCGGGATCGATTTTCTTAGTATGCTGTCCGGCGGTGGTTAATAGATCAGTAGTCATATTTCTTATGATACCCCCTTGGTGTGATTATCCTGGAATTCCATATTCCGGATTCACTGTTTCCTATGATCACTGTAGTCCTCATGTCCACTTCATCGTCATATTCCAGCACTTTACCCAGTGTGGTTACGATGACTGATTCACCTTCACTGCGCAGCGCATTTTTAACAATACCTACAGGTACGCTATCTTCCCTGCTGCGCCGGATAATTTTAACAGCTCTTTGGAAATTGTTGTTCCTCTGCCTGCTTTTTGGATTATAGATACCTATTACCATATCTGCATCCGACGTTGCATGCAAGCGTTTTTCAATAGTATCCCATGGTGTCAGCAGATCACTTAGACTGATCACTGCAAAATCCGTAACAACAGGAGCACCCAGCAAACTTGCCACAGCACTTAAAGCTGTGACACCAGGCACGATCTCAATATCTACCTGTGAATTTTCATGCCTGGCCACTTCCAGCACCAGACCTGCCATACCATAAATATTGGAATCACCACCACTGACCATAGCCACGGTATTATCCCGGGCTAAATGAATGGCTTTTTTTGCCCTTTCTACCTCGTGTCCCATTGTTGATCTTATCACCTGCTGGCTGTTTAACAGATGGTTGATCTGATCGAGGTATGTACTGTTACCGATAATGATATCTGCATTCTTTAGTACATTTGCTGCTTTTATGGTCAGGTGATCAGGCGACCCCGGCCCGATCCCTACTACATAGAGCATCCCGTTATTGTGCGATTGCGATAGTGACATTGTCATATACCTTCTTTTTCATGATAAGTTTATTTTCCCGGCTCAAGGCCAGTGCACAAGGTTCACAAACGCCATTGAGTCCCAGTCTTTTTGCCTCGGATGCGGAAGGAACATTGATAGAATTGATCACTTCAGCAGGGATAAATACGATCTGCCCCCCCATCCCAAAAATAGCTTCAATAAGTCCGGATTCATTCTCTTTGATCGTTGCAGAGGCAAACAGTTCAACATCCGATAATTTCAATTCTTGCTCAGCCAGAGCTTTATTCACAGCATCTACCACATTGCCTGAACTCACATCGCGTCTGGTACCTATACCTATAATAACACCTGTCTTCTGGTTATCTCCTTCCTTCTTTACTCCTTCCTTCTTTACTCCTTCCTTCTTTACTCCTTCCTTCTTTACTCCTTGCTTCCTCACTTCTTCATTCTCTACTCCTTCTTCCCTCACTCTTTTCTTTTTAAGCACTGTAACATCAGGGTCAACCATAACCACTTTTGGTCCTGAGATATTGATCACTGGCAGGTCTGACCTGAGCAAATAGGAATTCACTGCCCTGGTGGAATCCCTGTTCACTATCTCGCAGTCCAGTGTATCTGCTATATTTTCCACACTGGGCCGGTGCAGTACTTCAGTAGCTGTAGTTATTACCGGATGTGCTCCTGTTTTTGCGAGACGCTTTGCAAGTTCATTAGCACCATGATGACCGCCGCATAATGATATAGCATTATTGAGTCCTGCATCTACCACTACAACCGGCGGATCATCCCATTTGTCCTTAAGTAAGGGAGCAAGCTGCCTTACTGCAATGCCGCATGCCATTACTGCTATGATGGCTTCATACTCTGAAAATGCCTTTTTAAAAGCATTATCATCAAACAGTATCAAGTCTCCACCTATACATTCCCTTACCTTGACGGCTGCTTCATAATTATGCTGCAGGTAAATTATTGCGGTGAGTATAAATGAGACCTCCTGTACTGTACAGGATCCACAACTCCGCCGATGAGTATCATAGCAGATTGGGTAAGTCCTGCTGATATGACCTTTTCAGTGATATCTTCGACTGTACCTTTGATTATCTTTTGGTCTTTCCAGGAGGCATGATATACCACAGCTACAGGTGTATCAGGAGGATACTCCACTGTTTTCATAATTTCATCTATTGTATGGGTTCCCAGGAATACTGCCATGGTTGCACCGTGCCTGGATAGTTCTTTTAAGTCATCTTCCTTTAGGGTCTCTCCTGCGGGTCTGGAAATTATCAGTGTTTCACTAACTCCTTTTAATGTCAACTGGATACCCAGTGCTGCGCTGGTAGCAAATAAAGAAGATACTCCTGGTATGATCTCTACTTCAACATTGTATTTTGCCAGTTCATCGATCTGTTCTATGATCGCACCATATAATGACGGGTCACCACTATGCAGCCTGACTACCTTTTCACCTCTACCGAGAGCTTCTACCATTGTACTGGTGATATCTTCAAGTCGCATCCCGTAGCTGTTGATCTTTTGTGCATCTGTATTGCTGAGCAGTTCAGGATTTACCAGTGAGCCTGCATATACAATCAGGTCAGCACTGTTAAGCAGTCTATGTCCTTTTACTGTAATTAGTTCAGGGTCGCCGGGACCTGCTCCTATAAAATATATTTTGTTATTATTGCGATTGTTGCTATAATTACGACTATTGCTATTGCTATTGCTATTGCTATTATTATTTTTATTATCAGTCACGTTGTTTCCTCGCATGGATGATACTGAAATAATCGCCTCTATCAGGCATATCGTCCGTATTCGTAATTATCTCTTCGCTGTCTGAGAATAAACGCTGGCCCAGGATAAAATCACTAAATCCCTCTAAGCGCAGTGTTTCGACGATCTTTTTTGGTTGTCTGGCTTTTAAGATTATTCTATCATTGACAAGGCTCCCGTCACTGACCGTAAATGAGGTATCTATACTGATATTGGTCCTGGATGCAAAAGCCGTTATAGAACTGATGCCGGGAATAGTTTCAATGAGAATCCCGGGATGGCGCAGTTTGATGATCCTGCTAAGGTGTGTGAAGGTACTAAAGAAATTGGGATCACCAATAAGACCGAAAGCGGCCAGTTCATCTCTTGCATATTCAGCCACCTTATCAGCATTATGCTCCCAGTGGGACTGTAATATATCTTTATCCCTGGTCATAGGAAATTCCAGTATATGCGGCGTACCATATGGTTCAACCAGGTCGGATGCCAGACGGCCGGGTACAAAAATAATATCAGCACGCTTCAAGGTCTCAACAGCTTTAATTGTCATCAGGTCAGGATCACCCGGACCAAGTCCTACACCAACCAGCATTCAGGGCACCTCCTTGTATGCTTCTTTGCTGACATCACCAACAATGATATAAACAGGGTTTATAGGTTTGAATGCAATCTCACCTGCAAGTTCATAGCTTTTTGATATCTGGACATGAACTACTTCACTGAATATTTCCAGTTCCTGCATGATCTTAATGATGTCTGTAACTGTCTGTATCCTGACGGCATTTACCACAATCCTGTTTTTTACTTTTGTCTTCAACTGCTGCAGTACGGGTTTGATATTTTTTGTCCCTCCTATGAATGCGCAGTCAAGGAGCGGGAGTTCATCCAGCACGCCCGGTGCCTCACCTTGAATTAATTTAATGTTGCTGATGTGTGATTCTTTAATGTTATTTTCTGTAACTGTTATTGCTTCTTTCCTGGAGTCAATTGCATATACAAAACCTGCTTTTTTTGCGGCCAGAATGGATATACTACCTGTTCCGCACCCTATATCGGCAATCACATCACCGGGAAAAGGTTTTAGTTTCAAAAGTGTTATTGCTGCAATTTCGGATTTTGTAGGTCCGCCTTTTACTGTTTCCATTGGTAATCACTGAATAAATATCGATTTACATCCGTGTTTGTAAAACACTTGGTTTTCGGCATCAAATTTATCTTGATTATCTAAAAAGCTACCTATAAGAGTCCTCTATATGGAATAAGTGCGAAGAGCCTACTTTCCGCAGTTTCAAAAAAGCTTGAATTTCCATTTAATTCACGGGTCATAAAAAGATCTATGTTGTGCGTAGCTGGGTGCCGATTATCCTGTCAAGCATCCGGATGAACTCGGATTTTGCTTCTTTGGGTATGGTAGCCCCTGCGGCAATATCATGGCCGCCCCCCATTCCATTTACTGACCCGGCAGCACTGCTCATGGCTGCAGAAAGGTTCAGGCCCCTGTGCACAAGGTCATAGTTTCCCCTGCCGGAAACTTTCACGCCGTCTTCGGTATCTGCAAATGCGATTATGGGCAGTTTCCTGTTACCAACAACACTTACACTCATTCCTGCTACTATACCAACGATCGTATCCTTGATCTTATGACCTGCATCAAAATACTGCAGGTTTTCAAGCGTTGTCACGCCCGTCTCCCTCACCAGGTTGATACCTTCAACCAGATTGAGTCTGTGCTCTGCCAGGAGCTGTATAGCATTCTCATATTCTTTATCCCTGTCCCCCTGACATACGGCAAGGCCGGTCATGGCCCGGTCATACCTGGCAGTTGCATTGAGCAGTGTAGAGTATTCGGAAGCATCTCTGGTTTCGGTACCTTCGCGCTCACGCAAAAGGGTATATACCTCCCCCACCAGCCTTTCGATCTTATTTACAGCAATTCCCGCACTCATACAGTACTGTATCAGACCGGATATCACCCTCTGCTTCTCATCCTGTTCCAGGTCTATCCACCTCAACCACTTCTCGCCCTGGAAACGCAAGCCTGTATCCTTTAAAAATCCGATACATGCTTCCTCATTCCCTGATAGGCCTGGTAGATAGGGGTCTGAAGAATATTGCAGCATCTTAAAGACCGGTCTGGTCTGTTTTCCAAACATTGTCAGGTCACGCTGGCAGTGAATGGTCCCATTTTCCATGCCCAGCTTCACTATCTGTCGGTTAATTCCTATCAGCTTGCCCTGCTTGACATGCTGCAGGTCCCCTACCGCACCTACTACAGCCAGGTCGGCCAGATCGTCATTACGGCCCATGGCCCGTGCCAGTAAAAACGTTACTCCTGACCCGCTGATCTCGTATGCACCATTGATATTGAACACATGTGGGTTAAGATGGTAAGGCCCGTCACCTGTGGGTATATGGTGGTCAGATACCACAGCATTGAGACCCATGCTGTTGATCTGTTCAAGCATACCACTGCCCAGGTCAGTAAATACTGTTATGGAAGGGTTAGTATCAGCAATCTTCCCAAGGATAGATCCATCAAGCTGACGCACAAAATCCACTGAATAATCCTTTCCCGCCCTCTCAAGGGCAGTACATATAATGGCAGCAGATGTCAATCCGTCAGCATCGATGTGGGATACTACATGGATGTTATTCTCTTTTAATATGGCAGCAGCACACTGCCTGGCCCGTGTTTCCAACCTGTGCATGCCTTATAGTTCGTTAGTGGAAGATATTTTCATGTCAACCGGCACTTTGGTAACATTCCCTATCTTGGCACCGATGATCTCCCTGACATTCTTTTCAGCAGCAATATCTACCAGGCGTTGTGTCACTACACCATCGAAAATCACGCTTTTAACCTTACTGTCCACGTCTTTCATTGAGTTTGCCAGGTCCCTTACCATGACTTCCTTGATCACGGCCTTATTCTCATCCAGGAACCTCCCGCTCAAAGTACCGCTCAGTTCACTCATTTGTTCCTTAAACTCACCTGAAACTGTAGATTGGGACTTTACAGGTCTCCGACGCTGTCTTTCCACACCACGGGACTTTACAGCAGGCTTGACTATCCTTGGCCTGATATCCCTGCGTTCTTCCCTGCGCTTCGGATGGGATGAAGTCCTGGCCTTCCGTCCCCCGATCTGGTACATATCCATGGCCTGTTCCACAGGTATCTTCTGGCGCAGGGATTTGATTATCTCCCTCTGGACCAGTTCTTCCACACCTTTTCCATCCGGGGCTCTTGCTATGAAATCAATTTCAGCAACCTGGAGCAGTTCCTTGATGATCAGTTCACCACCCCGGTCACCATCCGTGAATGCAGTGACCTTCTTATTCTTGCAGATATCAATGACTGCCTTGGGTACATTTGTACCCCCCACCGCAACTGAATTCTTTATACCATATCGTAGCAGGTTCAGCACATCAGCCCGTCCCTCTACTACAATAATGGCATCCGAATCCGTAACATTGGGGCCACATGGGATATCTTCTTTACCTAAAAAGACCATTTCCTTGACCCTTACAGCCTGTTTTACCTCATCAGTGATCTCCTGGCTTTCAGGGATGTTCTCGTCGAACATTTCTGTGAGGATGTGCTTGGCCCTGTTTACTATATGGTGTCGTTTTGATGCACGTATATCCTCGATCTTGGTTATATCGATATTTGCAATACAAGGCCCGATCCTGTCGATGGTTTCCAGGGAAGCTGCCAGGACAGCGGTCTCGGTCTTATCAAGGCTCGATGGGATATCGATAGTACCATTTGATTTACCGCCTGTTGATTTTATATTTACCTCGATCCTGCCGATCCGTCCGGTTTTCTGGAGTTCCCTCAGATCAAGGTCATTGCCTAATAGTCCTTCTGTCTGCCCGAATATTGCACCGACAACATCAGGTCGTTCCACTATTCCGTCTGCTTTTATTTTTGAATGGATTATATATTTGGTAGTGTCTGTATCTTGCATAATGTATACCTCAAAGTATGTGTAAGAAGTAGGTAAGAAAAATCCAATCCAATCAAGACATGGCCAGATAATAAATTATTTACAAATATCTACAATTAAATAATTTCACCAATACTTATACCAGTATACCTCCACTATCTGGAAATCCCGGTATGAATCATTTATCAGTTACATATTATTCTTGATACTTCGATTTTATTATCTTTATGTGCAGGGGCTCTGGAAACATATTCATTATTGCCCATCAGTCCCTTTTCTCTCCCGGATACCCTATACTGATCATGGCATCCGATTGCTTCCATGTAGTTAATTATTTGAATATGCGAAATTTCTATCTACTTGATTATCACAGATTTTCATATTATTATTATGTATTATTGTATATTTATAGTAATATATATAACGCAATATACGTTGTGTGGTAACATTGTTTGCATTACCTCATATTCATAGTATTACACATTATATAATAAATGTTACAAATTAATATTTACATATATTATCGTACTTTTATTGTATTATATATTACTTATTAATATTATCATATATTTAAGTATATCATATATTTTGTAATGAATGAAACACATTGCATCAATAATCAGATCAATGTAATTTTCATACCCCTATTTTTGTGGAAAATGTATAATAAACTTATGGTATGTAAATAGAGAATGTCACGTAAATTCATATACAATTAAAAATGTTTCAAATTAGGTCTGAGATTTGAAATATGGGTGTCTAAACTCTCAATATCCTTTATCCTTTTTTGTACGAGGTTTTTGATCTTCCTGCGAATATCCATATTCACAGCTGCACTGGTGCTTCTCAGGTAACCTTCCATAAGGGAAGCCAGTTTATCACCTTTTTCATCCCAATCGGTGAGTACGATCACGTTATTATATTCCCTGGCCACATCTTCACAAAACACAAGAATTGACTTTTTAGTACCCAACTCGATGTCACCGGTAATTCCCAAGGCCCTCAGGGCTTTCCTGTCTCTTTTTCCTTCAACAATGATGACAGCCCCCTTATCAGACATCTGTTTAAGTTCAAGGATCAGTCCTTCCAGTTTTTCAAGCCTTTCAAGATCATCCAAAAGAGCCACCATAAAACATGACGTCCCAAACTGCTTTAAACTTTATCTATCAGGAATTCCATCAAGCTATTGACCTGTTCCAAATTCATTCCCCTGACACGGACTGTTTTTTTATGAGCGGTATGTCCCGAAATAAGGGTAACATCATTTTCTTTGATCCCCAGCATCCCTGAAAGTTCCTGTATCAACTGCTGGTTTGCCTTACCTTTCTGCGCTTCCCGGGAAAGCCGGACCTCTATACGTTTTCTCCATGGATTGTAACCACTGGGAACTTTTACGGTTTTAGTACCGGGTGTAACTTCAATATCGATAAGTACCCCATCGCGCCCCTCTTTTACAGCATCTTTTACAGACATGATCCATCTACTGGTATTTTTCGTATGAAAGTTTATTTCTTTTACGGAATATTGCCAGATTTACCAGCGGCTCACCTTTTTCATCCATCATTGAATTGAGAGTGACCTCAACTGGGAATGCTGTCCCGTCTTTCTTCCTTCCAAGGATCAGGCCGTTCCAATAACCATATTTTTTCATGGCAGGCATTACATTTTCATTAAAGTTGGACATGTCCTCCTCTGCATAGAATATGCTTACATGCTGTCCAATTAATTCCATTCTACTATATCCGAACATTTTTGCGCCTGCTTCATTAATGAATGTGATATTATAGTCAGCATCCGAGACATCAATACCATCCAAGGTAAGATTGAGGGCTTTATTGAATATCAATATGTTCTGTTCTGCTTTTAACCGCTTGTCAAGATTCCTGGCAATACCTTGAACTGCCACGGGCTTACCGTCTTTTAATATTGGCTGGATATTGAATTCAATGAACAATCTGGCCCCATCCGTCCGTATCACTTCCAGTATAACCGGAAATCGTATCTCTTCACCTTGAGCTAACAGGTTTATTACGAATTCTGCGACTTCCTGGCTTTCTTCTGTCATGAAATCCCTTATATTTGACCGCAAAATGTCTTTTTTGTCAATGAGTAATGTATCCAGTCCGGCCTTGTTCATAGAAAAAATATTGCCTTTCAGGTCATGGGTATATATTATATCCACCGCATTATCCAAAAGGTCCTGATAGGTTTCCCGGGATTTGTGTAACTGATCTATGAGATTGGCTTGCTTAATGAAGTTACCCAACTGCCTGCCAATAATTGAAAATAATCGTTTTTCTAATTCTGTGAATTCATGTATACCCGATAAACTTATCATTAATATTCCATTGATGGAATTCTCAATGATCAGGGGAATACCTGCAAAAGAACGGAATCCTTCATTTATTGCCGACATTTTTCTTCCAGTGTCTGCGTAAGGAACTGGGTCAAGTACATCCTGGATCACAACTACCTTTCCTTCATCCATTACAGGTAGCAGGCTCTTCCATTCCCTGGTAATTTCACTATGCTTTTGTAAAAATTCTTCTGAAAAAGTGGAATGTACTGTCAATATGTAGTTACCGGTCTCTCTATTAAGAATGTATATGCCGCCGGATTCCATTTTAATGATTTCCAGCACTTTGTCGAGCAATTCTGAAAGGGTTTTTTCAAAGGGATTTTCCTTGGAAACAATTAAAGAAATTTGGTTAAACAACTCAAGTATTTCAAATACGTTGTATTTCTCCAGCTCAAGTAAATTGTCAGGCTGGTGTTTTTCAAAAAACCCGTGAATTGAGACAAGTTTTCCTCCATTGTCATAGATTGGAAATAATGTATGTGATAGGATAATTCCTTCCATACTTGCAAGGTTGTACTCGATTTTTGAACAGGTGTCTTCATTTATTGCTGATTGAAAATTCTCCCTTACTTTTTCCCTGTCCTTACTATGGACCCATTCTAAAGTTGAAAAATCTATCATGTCCAGGCATTCATCTGGTCGTACATTGAAAATATTTTCGCACGTTTTATCAATATACATCAGTTTACCGTTCTTATCTACCAGAAAATGAGTGTTTTCAAAAATCTCGGGTATGCCATGTCTACTTATGTTCATTGATGTCCATGCCTGGCTGATAGATGACATATATGATATGTTCTATCATTGCCTATTTAACAATAACGCACGACAGTGCAAAGTAGTTAGTAAAAATTTTCACATGCATCAATATATTCTCATTGATGTGAAATAAAATAATATTTGCACCCTACCAATAAAACATCATCAATAATTCTACCTTTCACAATAACATACATCAACCATCACTTACAACCAACACACCAATGACCACCCCCCTTACACCCCCCAACCTCGAAAAAAACACAGGCATAACAGTATACGTCACCACCACACCCGGGACTGGCGGAACCATAAGACAGGTCACGGAAGATTTTATTGTACAAGAACTCACCAACCGTGAAGAACAAAATACAGGCAAGCACCTCATCTGCACCCTCACCAAAAAGAACTGGGACACCCATCACCTGGTACGGGACATCTCCCGCATACTCCACATCAGCCAGCAGCGAATAGGCTGGGCAGGCACCAAGGACAAGCAGGCCCTGACCACCCAGAAGATCAGCATATATGATATGGACACCCAGGAACTTGAGCGCATCAGGTTAAGGGATGTTACCCTTACTGCCGTGGGTCGGTCCAACAAGAAAGTGAGCCTGGGCGACCTGTGGGGAAACCGGTTCAAGATCATAGTACGCCAGATAGCACAGCCAATGGATGAGGTGGATACTATGGTCAGCCTTACCACATCACAGATCAAACTTGTAGGCGGCGTGCCTAACTTTTTCGGCATCCAAAGATTCGGCATCCAGCGCCCCATAACCCACATTGTGGGCCGCAAATTAGTGGAAGGTGATATCAAGGGGGCAGCCCTTGAATACATAGCCCGCCCATATCCTGCTGAGTCTGAGGATGCAAGGCAGGCCCGGCAATACGTGCTGGATACGCTTGACTTCAAGGGCGGGATTGGGAAGTTCCCCCTGCGCCTCAGGTATGAGCGCGCAATGATGAGCCAGCTGGTGGAAAAACCAGGGGACTACGCAGGTGCTTTCAATGCGCTATCCCCAAATCTCAGGAAAATGTTCGTGCATGCATACCAGTCATACCTGTTCAATCTCATACTCAGCCGGCGTCTGGAAAGGGGGCTGCCCATCAACGAAGCGCTTCCCAGGGATATCGTCTGCTTCAAGAATGCGGCCGGACTCCCTGACCCCACCAGGATGCAGAATGTAGACGAGGATACACTGGATGGCATCAATAACCTGATACGAAGGGGTCGTGCGTTTGTGACCGGACCAATTATTGGGTATGAAACGCCCATGTCAGGGGGACTGGCCTGTGAGATTGAGCAGGCAGTGATAGAAGAGGAAAAGGTGGATATTGAAGGATTCAGGATGCCTGCAGTGCCTGAACTTGCCAGTAAAGGACTACGCCGTGAGATTATCATTCCGGTAAAGCCGGAATATAAAGTAACAGAAGACAAATTGAATACGGGATATTCGGCAGTGGAACTGGCATTTGACCTGCAGAGGGGAGCATATGCCACAACAGTGCTACGTGAATATATGAAGAGTGACCCGGCTGCAGACCAAATCCTGAAAGGAAAATAACGGGTAATAAATATATATGATGTGAAAGCTTAATAAATGATAAGGAAATTTTATTTAACTAGTACACACATTGTCAAATAAAATATTTGATGAAAATAAAGTGATGATTAAACAAAAACAATATTTATAATTGTTTGCAACTTACTTATGGAGAAAAAAATATGGATGGCTATTTTCTGGGTTTAGATAAATTAGATGAAAATATCAAAGGTATCAGGGCTGGTTCAAATATCATGCTGTTGGGGCCGCCAATGAGCGGAAAAGAAACCATCATCAATAACATTGTTTTTAATGGGTTAAAGGAGGGGGAAGCAGCCGTAATAGTCACTACCCGTGAACCCGGGGAAAACGTGCTACAATGGTTCGAATACAATAATCTGGAAATACCTTTGGAACACATTGGCATTGTGGATTGTGTCACCAAGACCCTGGGCGTGCCCACAGCCGATACTATTAATATCAAGAGGGCATCCAGTCCGGTCGACCTAACAGGTATCGGGGTTAAGATCAGTCAGTTCCTTGAGGATTTCTGGATGAAAAAGAATATCCGAAAGACCAGATTGTGTATCAATTCACTTTCTACCATGCTGATGTACTCCAACATCCAGACCGTGTTTAGATTCCTGCATGTATTTACAGGCAGGGTAAAAGCTGCAGGAGCCATTGGTGTTTATCTGGTTGAGGATGGTATGCACGACGACCAGGCCATCGCCACTTTGAAGCAGCTTTTTGATGGTGTTATTGAAGTGAAACAAGAGAATGATGACCATTTTATCAGGGTTGTGGGAATGGGACAAAAACCATCCCCCTGGTACGAATATACTATTAATGGGGCTGACCTGGTCTTAATTGGCGGTGATTAGGTTGGTGGAAACAGGTATACCCAAACTGGATAAATTTCTGGGAGACGGTATTCCTGCAGGTAAATCCATGGTATACTTTAATCACCCAGGGGTTGAAGGTGATGTGTTCGGTATGCAGGCACTGTACCATAACCTGTCTAAAGACATTTCGTGTGTATATATTACATCCAGTTCAAACCCCGGCCTGATGAAGGACTATTTCACGGAGTTCGGGTGGAGCATCCGGAAATTTGAAGACAAATTGACTATTATCGATGCATATTCGTCCCTGGTAGGGGACCTTTCTGATGAAAAATATATTGTTTCCGACCCTGAGAATATTGAAAATATGAATGAAATTATTATTCAGGTCATGAAGGATGTACCTAAGAAATCCGTCATCATGGTTGGTTCACTTTCTACCATCATGGATCTTTGTGGTGAAGAAAATACATTGAAAGCCATTAAATTATGGAATAAGTTTGCAATGTTGCATGACCATGTAATCATTTACAACTTCACTGCCTGGCCATATTCGGAATCTACCATCAAGGTTATCAAGGATGAAATTTTCAATTCGGTCATCACCGTTGGCGGTATTGCCGAACGTGTCATTTTCGGCCAGTATTTTGGTGTGTTAAAGGCTGATTGGGCAGATTATAAGGAACAGTCCATGCTGTTCAGGGTGCTAAGACCTGGTGGTATCAAGATATACATCCCGAAGATACTGGTAACAGGACCCTTTGATGCTGGCAAGTCTACGTTTGTTCATTCACTGTCTACCAGGGCTATCTCGGTGGACCGGCTGGGAACTACCATTGCCCTTGACCATGGACATATTGACCATAAGGGCTTCAGTGCAGATATATTCGGAACACCGGGCCAGGAGAGGTTCGATCCTATTATAAAGATGATAAGCGGTGAAGCCATGGGGATATTCCTGATAGTGGACTCTACCGCGCCTAAAGACTTTATCAGGGCAAAACAGATGCTGGAAATCACTAAAGGATACGGACTTCCTTATGTGATCATTGCCAATAAGCAGGATATTCCCGGCGCTATGTCAGTGGATAATATACGTAGTCAATTTAATATACCAGAAGATGTACCTATAATCCCAGCAATAGCTACAGAGAAGAAAGGAGTTTTTGAAGCTTTTGAACTGCTGGTTGAAAAAATAACAGGAGGTGCATAACGGATGGATTCGACTTTGGAGGCATTGGAGAAAGTGCTTACTGACTTGAAAAAAGTAGGCGGAGTCGAAGCTAGCGCCGCTGCCAGCAGGGATGGACTTCTCATGAAGGCAATTATGCCCATAGGACAACATGCAGAGACTTTTGCGGCAATGTCGGCTACCATGCTGGGTGCAGCAGAGACTGCTACTACTGAGTTAGGTAAAGGTATCCCGGAAAGGGTTATAGTGGAATCAGAACATGGAAAGCTTATTGCCACAGGTGCGGGCCCAAAGGCACTATTAATCGTACTTACAACCCCTGATGCGGGTCTTGGCCTGATATTATTGGAACTGGAAAAAGCGTCCAAGATCATCAAGGGATTCCTTTAAGTTTTGATTTATTTTTTTGTGGTTTGGATGAAAATGGATATATATAATCTAAAACGTGATGCTGCCCACTTAACACCTTTATTGAACATAGGAAAGAACGGTGTTACTGATTCGCTGATCGAGGAACTGCTCAGGCAGTTGAAACAAAATAAACTGGTAAAGGTAAAGATATTAAAATCTGCACTGGGAGATATGGACCGCAAGGCTATTTCTGAGGAACTTGCAAAACGTACCGGGTCCCAGCTTATCGAAATTAGAGGAAGTAGTGCAGTATTATATCGAAAATAAACGGGTAAAACCGGTATATGGTCAACGGTTATAGGAAAATGTAATATAATTTTGAGTGTAATTGAAGCTGATGGAAAGGTAATCAAACCTGCCTTTCAAATATCCACTGAAAACCAATAACAATTAAACCAATTTGTGTAGTCCCTATCAAAACATTAATCTGCCATCAACCAGTAATTCCTGTTTTGTTTCCTACCGCATTTTTTTAATCTTACTTTTAGACCGTGATCAAGCGTCCCTTGGAACATACTTGTAGAAGATTTGGAAAATGATCCTACAGATTTGAGAGAAGGCATAAGGCAGAAAAAACAACCATCACAATCTCCTTTAACGAACCAGTTGAAGGGGATCAAATGGCAGAAATTTTCATCTAATACGCGCGTGCCGATGATGAGCCATTCGTCGAGCAGCTCCACAACGATCTGACCGAGCATGGTTTCGATGTATGGTGGGACAGACAGACTATGCAGAGCCGTGGTCAGACATCCCTGCAGTAACTCCGGGATTCCATTGAGGGATCTGACCCGTTGATTGGTGCATGAACGAGAGAACGCAGATGAATTTATCTGATTGTAAACGCTATAGGTATGAATCATAATGCAAAGGAGTAGAAAGCATGGAAAGTAAGAACCCCACAATCGTTGTTACCGGGGATGTCTGCATTGACTGGCTGCAATGGCCCACAAACCCGGAAGATGCGGGGCTAAACTGGAAACTTTACTCCGGGACACGCATGACCGCAAAACCTGGAGGTGCACTTCTTTTAGCGGATTTTATGCGCACTGCAACCGGTATCACTGTGGTTTCGCCGCAGTTGAAGAATATCGATAAAATTCCTCCGAAGGTCCTCCTTCACTCAAATGCTGAATTGGAGCTTTTCCCATATTCATCAGACCGTAGGGATATGGATAAAGACCGGATGGTTTACCGAATCGGGCGTTGCAGAGGGTTTACAGGACCCACCGCAGACGCCCCGGTTCTACTTTCCTTTGAAGATGACGATCCTCGTGCGTATATGGTGGTTCTCGACGATGCAGGGAACGGATTTCGCGATGATGAAACGAGATTGCCTTTGGCGATACAGGACGAAAGGGCAAAACCCATCGTGGTATGCAAGATGCACCGCCCTCTTGCTTCCGGTGATCTGTGGGACCACATCTCAAAGAAGCATTCCGAAAGGCTGGTTGTGGTCGTGACCGCGGATGATCTGCGTGCAAGCGGCATGAACATCAGCCGCTCTCTTTCGTGGGAGCGGACCGCCAAGGAATTCGTCTGGCAGATGGCATACAACGCCGGACTG
>Ga0255422_1161_pt1 | contig 15268 bp, 17 predicted proteins | sample ANMaggSeSYBR02D3_FD_182631 | JGI IMG/M metagenome (GOLD analysis project Ga0255422, IMG submission 182631) | Sediment cell enrichment communities from methane seep in Santa Monica Basin, California, United Staets - ANME aggregate JGI... | ecosystem: Environmental > Aquatic > Marine > Cold seeps >... | reverse complement strand
TTTAAGAGAGGTGCTATTTTAGCATTGATTATTTCTTCATTTCTATACTTGTTGTCATATTCGTTTATTCAAAAATCATTTAGTTCAGTTATTAGAAGTTTTTTTCTTTTTTTTGTTTTATTATTTTCTTTAATTTTTACAATGATACTTGTAAACGAAATAAGAACTGATTTTTGTAAAGAAAGAATATCTGACATCGCAGATAGCAAAAAATTTGGATCTGGTAGAGCTTCTTTTTTTCCATACTTATTGGGTCATTATAAAGATGCAATCAATTCCAGTCCCATAAATTTTTTTTTCGGATTTGGGAGCAGGAGTGTTCAGAAAATTGCAGGAGGATATTATGCACACAGCGATTGGTTGCAACTTTTACATGATTATGGCATATTTGGACTAATAGTAATGCTATGGCTACATTTGGCAATGCTAAAAATGTTTTTTAAAGGTTTCCATGCGAGGTTTAAATATTGTCCAGCATTTATTATGATATATAGTAATCTTTTTTTGCTAAATATATATTCTGGAATGTTATTTTTCCCCAGCTCATTGATATTTGGAATTTCTATTTCATTATATTATTATTTATGGCTAAAAGGAAATTAGAATAGCATGAATAATTTAAGTCCTAGGTGAAGTTAAATTCCACCTCAATTATGAAAGAATTGACTATGTTAATGACATAAATTTTGTCCTAATAAAGAAGTTTTATTCATGCATTATTTTCTTGAAATTAAATATAGGATTTGTATCATTTTATATTATTGTTTTCTCCGACACTTATTTTCATCAAACAATAAGTTTACAAAATGGGTAAGAATACTAAGATATAGCGTATGCAAAAATATTTTTAGTAGCTGTGGCCATCACGTGAACATTGAAAAAGGGGCATATTTTGGTAATGGCAAACTCATAGAGATAGGGAATTTTTCAGGTATAGGCATTAATTGTGAGCTTTACGGTCAAATTTCAATAGGTGAAAATGTTATGATGGGGCCTGAAGTTATCATTTATACATATGGCCATGAAATTGGTAGGACTGATATTCCTATGCGTTTGCAAGGAAAAACAATCATAAAGCCAGTTAAGATAATGGATGACGTCTGGATTGGTAGAAGAACAATTATCATGAGTGGTGTGACAATATCAAATGGAGTAGTGATAGGGGCAGGTTCTGTTGTTACAGAAGACATACCTCCTTACGCAATCGTAGGAGGCGTACCAGCTAAAATAATTAAGTTTAGAAAATAAAAAATCCAACCCTCAGAGGGGGCTGGTATTGAGTTTACCCCTAAAAGGGATAAGACTGCCTCTTGGCCCCCTGAGGGGGCTAGGTTTGCTCTTTACCTACAAATATTTATATCCATAGATATCAATTGGTTACAAATATTGGGCAATAACGCCATGCTGATCTAACTTTATATAAAAACAGGATAAATCAACTTTAGTTTTGGCTATGCCAAATGCCAACAAAACAAGATTTGTTGTCAATTATTCGTAAAATCAGTATGTTACGGAACTCAGAAAGTTAAGGCTTTATTAAACACCGATCCTCGCAACTCGCATAACCGTCATAATTTAATACTATAGGTGTCGTCCTCATATGACTTGACACCAAATTCGTTGATTAAGTAACTGAAAACAGGAATGCAATGCTTCTAAAATTATATCAGCTCATATGAGAATACTTATAATTCTTAAATGTTGCGCGAAAATTTTCAAATTATTCTGAAAGCCCCACGCAATAAGGATTTCAAGACGATTGCTAACGTAAGAACCGTGAATCATTGACTTTTTTTAGTACCGGTGTCGCTAACTAGTTAAAAAGATTAGATTTCTTGCATGGTTAAAAATATTTATTTTGCAAAAAGTGTTAACACAGCAAAGCGTCGTAAAATCAAGAAGTTACGAAATTGGTTACGAAAATTTTGTTTTTACGGTTAATTCAGAAAAATATTTCTGTAACTTATTGATTACATTGAGTTTTCCTGCAAATCATTGTAAATATTCGGCTTTGTTTTTTTGTTGTTATTTCAATGCGTTATAAAATCAATTTTACGCCGAATACTAATACCTGTTTTTTTGAGCACCAAGAATAATGGCTACAACCCATTGAATTTGTTATTAATAATAAATTTAATAGGTCGTTTGAATTGTTAGCTTTTGTTCTAATGGTTTTTATTCGGCTTTATAACACATTGAAAATATAACCAAAAACAAAGCCGAATATTTACAAATCATTCTAATTTCGCGCAACATTTAAGTAAAAAAAAGTGGGATTTGCCCCACTCATAATTTTTGCCATCACGCCCTTAATCCTCAGCCTTTCGCCCTTTTCGGAATTTTAGTTTGGTAAGTATTACAGGTAAAGAAACATAATAATTATATCAAGCCACTTGCAAAAACACAATACAGATGATGACCGTATCAAGTTGAATTTATTCGATATTTAAGTGGACACTAGTGATGGTGATGCTATTATGAATATTCGATTTTGCATTTTAAAAAATGAATCTTTTAATAGTCACGCTGAGTGGGAAATGTCATGCATTAATAAGCGGTTAGACTATGATATAGTTGATATATCAAAAAGCGACTGGATTGAAAGCGCAACAAAAAAAAAGTATTCATGTTATTTAACTAGACCGCCTGGATCAATTAGTTACTTTAAAACATTGTATGACGAACGAATATATATTTTACACAAAATTTTAGGGAAGCCAATATATCCTTCTTATGACGAAATTTTAGTGTATGAAAATAAAAAATTTCTCTCCTATTTTTTAAAAGCTAAATCAATACCCCACCCGCAAACCTGGATATTTTACAATAAAAATGAGGCCAATCAATTTGCTAAAAATTGTAAACTTCCAATTGTAGCAAAGTCTTCTATTGGCGCTTCTGGTTCAGGCGTTAAGATAATATCGACTAGACATCAGTTAAAAAAATATATACAAAAAATTTTCACGAATAAAGGTATAAAAAGGAGCTCTGCTCCAAATCTTAGAAAAGGAAATAAGTTATCAAGGATTAATAACGTAATAAGCAATCCATTTCAATTTTATCAAAAACTCCGAACAAGGCATATTGCTTCCAATAGAGATCCACAACGCTGGTTTGTAATTTTTCAGGAATATATAAAAAATAATTTTGAATGGCGTGTCGTTAAAATTGGAAATTCTTACTTTGCTCATAAAAAGTTGCCAGTTGGTCAAATGTGCAGCGGAACAACTAAAGTGAGTTGGGATGGTCCAAATCAAAGATTACTTGATTTTGTTAAAGATATTTGTGATAAATGTGGTTTTTATAGTCAGGCAGTAGATATTTTTGAAAATATCGAAGGAAAATTTTTTGTTAATGAAATGCAATGTTTTTTTGGTTCTGAAAATCCGCATCAAATGGTTTTAGATGGAAAACCTGGCAGATACATTTTTCATAATTCTAAATGGACTTTTGAGGAAGGTAATTTTAACGCCAACAATTCTTACGATCTTAGACTCGATCACGTTTTAAGTTTATTACTCAAAAGCGATGGGATTCGTATTAAACAGTGACTATGTGGCTTTGAGCAGTTCATTTTTTCGGAAGTCCAAAATTTGCTCAAATTGGTTTTCAATCATATCTATTTGAATATTGCCCTTGAGCTGAAAAAATAATCCACCATTTCCCACATTTTGCCTCCCTGCTGCGAGTACGTAAGGGATTTTCCGATTCAGTCCACATCGGAGGCAAACTGATGTTACCCCATATTAACGCTATTTTAAACTCTTCGAAAGGAATGGGGAGTATCGGAAGCACCCGTAATTTATTTCAAAATGCAGCAAAGGACAAAAAGGTAGAAAGCAGGACTGATAATTTTGATGATTTCAACTTTTGAGACTCTGTAATTTTGCAAAAATCCTCTGACAAATTTGACGATGCCCTGCCCTTTAAAAAACTGTGGAATCTACGGTTCCAAACATGAAAATCCTCTACGTTGTAAACACCTATGCGGACGAGAATAATCCAGCAGCCGAACCCTTTGTTAAGGCTCAGATCGACTCTATCCGCGAGACCGGAGTTGATGTCAAGGTGTTCAATGTCCGGGGCAGCGATTCAAAACTGAACTATTTTAAGGGGGTGATAGAGGTGTGCAGTCTTGTGCGGCAGGAGCCCTTCGATCTTGTGCACGGCCACTACTCCTACTCTGGTTGGATCGCGGCCCTGCAAGCCAAGGTGCCATCCGTGGTCTCGTTTATGGGCAGCGATCTTTTGGGCTCGTGCATGGGTATCGGCTCCACTATCCTCCGAGGCAAGCTTGACTCTGCTCTGTCGATTTTGCTGACACATTTTGTCGATGGAATTATTGTCAAATCTGATGAAATGGCTCGCAGAATCTCAAAAAAGAATTCTCTTGCTATCATCCCTAATGGTATTGATTTCTATACATTCAAACCATTGCCCAGAAAGGAATGCAGAAGAAAGATAGGTCTTGGCATCGAATATCCGGTTGTTCTGTTTGTGGGAAGAAAGGCCAGTATTAACAAAGGATATGCTTTGGTTAGAAAGGCGGTGGGTTTAGTTACACAAGATGTGCACTGCAAATTGCTGGTTGTTCAGGGGGTTCCCCATCAAGATATGCCCTTGTATATGAACGCGTCCGATGTCCTGGTCCTGGCATCACAGTACGAAGGCTCGCCGAACGTGGTCAAAGAAGCCCTGGCCTGTAATCTTTCCGTGGTGACCACTGATGTAGGGGATGTTCGGGAAGTCTTAACAGGAATTTCAGGCTGTAAGATAGTGCGTAGGAATCCAAAAAGTATAGCAAAAGGTATTCAGGCTGTTTTCAACGCTGAGTTACCTTGTAATGGTCGAAAGGTCATCCAACATCTTCAACAAGAGCGGATTGCTGAACGGATTGTACACTTTTATCACACAATAATCGAAGAAAGACGAAAATCTCGGCTATAACTTAATTAAAAGCGACAGGGGGCAGTTAATACTTTCAGGTATCATGCAGTTTTCCCGTAATTTCTGATATTCAGTTTTAGGGCAGAAATCCCTGTTATGGAATTCGTCCAAATTGTTTTAGCGGGGACGATTCTATCCATCAGCGATGGGTCTATGCTTTGTACATCAAAAACGTGAAAAAAATTTACGTTTTTATAACGGCATGTAATGAGTCTAAACCCTCATGAAATATAGCATAGCCATTGATTGACGCGTGTTTATGCATCCTCAAATTATAACGCTTGCGCAAGAAATTTTACCAAGTCGAAGATACAACATATTGAAATAATTGATGTTTTGGAATGGACATTCAAGGGAATTGCTACATGTTTTATTTTTTCATATTTGATGTAACTGCTTGAAATAACAATATTTACTAGTTTAGGTATTGTTAATTCACCTTCATTTTTCCTGATTTTTGCGGAATTTTGAAACGGGTAGATTCTATGCCGTTTTCGGAACTTTAGTTTGGTAATATTTGGACTACTAATGAGTAATTTTAATTTTTGTAGTGAGTTACAATGAGAAGAGTCGGAAAAAATGTTAAAGTTTGTATGCTGGCTTATGCAACCTATTATACTGATGCGCGTATTAAGGCTTATGTCAAATCTCTTGAAGGGCGGGGGATAGAGACAGATGTAATTGCTTTGAAAGAAAATGATAAAACTTTATGTGAAAGTACAAGATATGGTAGAATTTACTACTTGACAAAGAAATATCAAGGAAAATGCTCATTTAAATATATTATAAGTTATCTATGGTTTTTCTTTAATGCTTTTCTTAAAGTGTCATTTCTGTATATAGAGAATAAATATGATGTTATTCACGTTCACAACATGCCCAATTTTATCATTTTGGCAGCGATTATCCCCAAAATTTTTGGAGCCAAAATCATATTAGACGTACATGACCTGATGACAGCTAACTACATGACGAAATTTGGTGCGGATGAAGGCCACATTTTGATCAGAATCTTAAAAATTGAGCAAATAATATCGGCAAAATTTGCTAATCATGTGATTTGCGCGGATCATAAACAAAGAGAGAAGTTGATTGAATATGGAATTCCGGCAGCCAAAGTTACTGTGATGTTAAACGTGGCAAACGAAGAGATTTTCAAACCTGTAGTTGGTAAAAAGGACTTAAATAGGCTAGACATAATTTATCACGGAACCATTGCAGAAAGATTGGGAATCGATATCCTTTTAAGAGCAATAGCAAAAATCAAGAATCAAATCCCGACGTTCCTATCCATCTATGGAGACGGGGATTTTTTGCAGCATTGCTTAGCACTGAAGAACGAGTTGGGATTGGATCGGCACGTTTACTTTAGTCAGTCTTTTTTCTCAGTGGAAAAAGTTCCGGAAATAGTCAGCACTATGGATGTTGGTGTTGTGCCGTATAGGCGCACTTTGGCAACGGATGAATTAGGCATGTCAGTGAAATTGATGGAGTATGTCTACTTACAGATTCCCGTAATTGCACCAAGGCTCCAGATTATCAGGCGCTATTTTGAAGAAGATATGCTCAAATTCTTCGAGCCAGATAGCGTTGAAGATTTGGCGAGAGCTATTGTCGAGTTATATGAAAACCCGGAAGAAAGGGAAAATCTGGTGCTTAATGCAAATAAATTCATAGAAAAATACAATTGGAAAAGTCAGGAAAAAGAATATGATAGGCTGCTTACGACATTTATGGCATAACGGAAGGCTATGTTCGCGTTAAGTGTGGAAAAAAATAATCAAATCTTTTGAACAGTTGATATGTATCACTTTGAGCAATATTTTACTGTATTGATAACCTATTGAAAAAACAGAGACCTTTAGAAATTCCACACTTAACGCGAACATAGCCTAACGGAAAGGGCGGCGCAATGTTTTTTCAGTATCCAGAGGAAAAACTGTCTAACCTGAGTCACAATCCTACTCTTCCAACTGTATCATCATTGACTAATAATGATGGTCTCGTAAAAAGTCGGAAAACTGATTTCTTGCCACAACATATAGGTATAATGCAACACGATGATGCTATATGTTGCGGTCAAAATAAAATGTTAGGACTTTTTACGAGACCATCAATAATCAATAATGATGTTTTTTTCATCGTTTTAAGTCGCATACCGTTGGGCGACTTATACTTGGTTGTCCTTGTAAAACCTGAATATCTGCCTTCCAACATATTCCGCCATGAGTTTGCTATGCTTGAGATTATTGATGTATTAAATGAAAGATGGGTTTACTTTGTTGAACATTCCGCTGACACAACGGTGTTTCATCATCCATTTTGGAGTGTCTGCTTATCATCTAGTTATGGATACCGCCCATTTGTCATTGTTATGAAAGATTCGGACGACATGATTATAGCTGGCTTGCCGGTGATGGAGATTAATAGTTGGTTAACGGGTAAGCGATGGGTATCTTTGCCTTTCAGTGATCATTGTAGTCCTTTGGTGCAAAATGAGGACGATTTTGACTTTTTTACCAATGAGTTGATTAATACATGTAAAGCATTAAGTGCGCCAAAAGTTGAAATTCGTCAGTGTTTACCTTCAGTAGAGGGTTTTTCAAATGGGAAATTATATTTTATACATCACCTGAAGTTAAACAATAAACCTGAAGAACTTTATAAACGATTCAGAAAAAAAGGTGTTCAATACTGCATTAAAAAAGCAGCAAAGTCGGGAATAGATATTTTACAAAGCAGCGAACTTGAATCTTTGCTGACTTTCTATAATCTTCACCTCATGACAAGAAAAAAGCATGGTGTTCCAATTCAACCCCAAAAATATTTTTTAAAACTTTGGGAACATGTAATTAAGCAGGATATGGGATTTGTTATGCTTGCGCATTATAAAGGTAAAGCAATTGCCGGTGGTGTGTTCCTTCATTTCAATAATAATCTGATATACAAATATGGGGCAACAGATCCGAATTTTATGAACCTTTATGCAACGCATGCGTTGTTGTGGGAAGCAATTCAATGGGGTTGCAAAAACGGTTATCAAGTCATGGATTGGGGGAAAACAGAGAAAAGCAATGAAGGTTTACGGAAATTCAAGCTTGGCTGGGGGACTGAAGAAAAAGAACTATGTTATTCATATATTGGCAAAGAATCCACAGAATATTTAGCGGGCTGGAAGCAGAAGGTTGTAGAAAACACCATCCGCAAATCCCCTTTGTGGGTAGGAAGGCTGTTGGGTGAGATATTGTATAAGCACGTTGGATAATTATGCCAGTTAACCAATTATATTATTATCTGAAGCCAATTATCCCTCGATGTATTCAACTGTGCTTAAGGCGTATGTTGGTAATAAATAACATTCTGTTAGAGTGTGCCGATATATGGCCCATTGATGAGTCTTCGAGTAAATCACTAGATCCTTTTCTAACCTGGCCAAACAACAAAAAATTTGTCGTAATTTTAACACATGATGTTGATACAAACCGTGGGCAGGAAAAATGCCGGGATTTAATGGAGCTGGAAAAAACTCTTGGGTTTCGCTCATCTTTTAATTTTGTGCCTGAAAGGTACAGTGTTGACTCAAGGCTTCGCGCTCAGCTTGTCGACAAAGGGTTTGAGGTGGGAGTTCATGGGCTGAATCACGACGGCAAGCTTTATAAATCCCGGCAAATATTTCAGGAACGCGCGATTAAGATAAATGGTTACTTAAAAGAATGGGGGGCCGTGGGTTTTCGTTCTCCTGCCATGCATCATAATCTCGAATGGCTCCATGACCTGGATATTGAATATGATGCATCCACCTTTGATACTGACCCCTTTGAGCCCCAACCGGATGGTGTTGGTACCATTTTTCCATTTTGGGTAGAAGGGAACAATAATCAGAAAGGGTATGTAGAGCTACCCTATACACTGCCACAGGATTTTACCCTGTTTGTGCTCATGAAAGAAAAAAACATCGATATCTGGAAAAGGAAGCTGGACTGGATTGTGGAACAGGGGGGGATGGCGTTATTGAATACGCATCCGGATTATATGAACTTTGGCCAGGGGAAGATGGGGTTGGAGGAGTATCCGGCGGACTATTATGAGGAATTGTTGGAATACGTGAAGGGGAGATATGAAGGGCGGTATTGGCATGTATTGCCTAAGGAGATGGCGAGGTATTGGGTGGAGAAGGATTAGCCACAGACCCACATAGACTGACACGGACAAAAAACGTCTTCGCTAACGCGAAAAAGGGATTATGCTGGGATAAAGAACAGAACAATGCTGGAATGCTGGGATAAGGGATAAAAACAATGCTGGGATAACAGACTATGCTGGGATGCTGGGATAAGAGATAAAAAATAATGCTGGGATACTGGAATGCTGGGATGCTGGAATGCTGGGATACTGGGATGCTGGGATACTGGAATGCTGGGATAAGAGATAAAAAATAATGCTGGAATGCTGGGATAACAAATTATGCTGGGATACATTGAGTATTTCGAGGCTTAAAATTTGAGCCTGACGCCGAAATTGGGCAAAAGAGGACGTTTTGCAAAGGTTTCGATCCATGAGGCGCAGATATTGAACAACTTGAAGGCTACAGGATTCAAGATTGGATTGCTGATCAACTTCAAACATCTGAAGGCGGAGATTAAGAGGTTTGTGTTTTAGCTGCGGACTGACCATTTTTGGATTAGCCACTGACCCACACGGACTGACACGGACGGCTACGGATATTTTCATGAGGACGTATCCGAGTAAAAAAGTGTCATCGTTGCTTTGCGATAGTGGCGCTTAACCGGTATATTGGATATGATAGGATAGTTTTATGGCTGAGATTGTCAATCCTCACGATAAGTTCTTTAAAGAGGTCTTTACGCGCGCAGATACGGCAAAGGAATTTCTTTTGAACTATTTGCCGCCGGGTGTGGTCAGCTTGATTGATTGGGATTCCCTGGAATATACCAAGGACTCTTTCATAGACAAACATCTGAAAGAATTTTTTTCTGATCTTCTTTTCGAAGCAGCGCTTAAAGGCGACAAAAAAGGATTTGTGTATATACTTTTTGAGCACAAGAGTTATCATGAACCGTTGACTGCCTTTCATATTCTCAGATATATGGTTAAAATTTGGGAGATGCTGCTCAAGAAGCGGGAGGTGTCGGCGCTGCCGGTAATTATTCCATTAGTGCTGTATCACGGAAAGAGAAATTGGAAATCCGGATTAAATTTCAGGGATCTTTTTGACTGCTCCGAAGAGATGATCTCCTTTATACCGGATTTCGAGTATTTGTTTTGGGGTGCCGCTGGTTACAGTGATGAAGAAATCAAGGGGCAAACCACATTGCGAGTTGGTCTCCTTCTCATGAAACACATATTCAGCGAGGATTTAAAAGATCGTCTTCCTCAAATACTTGGGTTATTGAGGTATATGTCCGAGAAACGAACAGGGATGGAGTATATTGAAGCCATTTTGAGATACATTGTTAATGCTGCGCCTGGAGATAATGTATCCTATTATGACATTAAGAAATCTGTTGATACAGTATTACCGAGCATAGGAGGTGAGATCATGCCTACAATAGCTGATTCATTGATAGAGCAGGGAATGCAGCAGGGAATGCAGCAGGGAATGCAGCAGGGAATGCTTAACAAGGCGAAAGAGAGTGTGCTGGATAACCTTGAGGTGCGTTTTGATGTTGTGCCGTCGTCAATTATTAAGAGACTAAATGAGATAAGTGATCCCTCCGTGTTGAAGATTCTGCATAGAAAGGCTGTTAAAGTAGCATCGCTTGAGGAATTTGGGCAGGTTATTGATCTGGTGATGACATAATGTTGATTGACTGGGGATGGACAGATTTGGGGTTAGCCACAGACCCACACAGACTGGTAGTCCCTACAAAGCAATGCAGGTTTAGAAATATCGCCCTGTCTTGCTTTGCGAACACCTGATTTTTAGCTATGTGCTACCAGAAGCTATAATATGTAACTTATTGAAATTATTGACCCGCACTGTTTTGTAGGGACTACCCACAGACTGACACTGATAAAGAACTTAAAAAGAATGGGATAACAAAAAACAATGCTGGGATAAGGGATAATGCTGGAATGCTGGGATAAGGGATAAAAATAATGCTGGGATAAGGGATAATGCTGGAATGCTGGGATAAGGGATAAAAATAATGCTGGGATAAGGGATAATGCTGGGATAAGGGATAATGCTGGAATGCTGGGATGCTGGGATTGTGTGAAGGAAAGATGAAATGAGGTATGCGAGGTTTGAGGATTTGCCGTGTTGGCAGAAAGCGAGAGAGTTATGCCGGGCGGTGTTCAAGGTTATTAATCAGGGGCCGTTCTCAAAAGATTTTGGTTTGAAAGATCAGATTTGGAGGGCTGCGGGCTCTGCGATGGATAACATAGCCGAGGGTTTTGATGATATGTCGACGAAGGAGTTCATCAGGTTTCTGGGATATGCATTGCGGTCCTGTAGCGAAGTCCAGTCGCAGCTTTACCGGGCATTGGATTGCCGGTATATCAGCAAGGAAGATTTCAACCATATTTACCAACTGGCGGCAGATTGTCGTATGCAGACCAAGGCGTTTAGGGGGTATTTGAGGAAAAAGGGATAAAGAATAATGCTGGGATAACAGACTATGCTGGGATAAGGGATAATGCTGGGATAAGAGATAATGCTGGAATGCTGGAATATATTGAGTATTTCGAGGCTTAAAATTTGAGCCTGACGCCGAAATTGGGCAAAAAAGGACGTTTTGCAAAGGTTTCGATCCATGAGGCGCAGATATTGAACTACTTGAAAGCTACAGGATTCAAGATTGAATTGCTGATCAACTTCAAACATCCGAAGGCGGAGATTAAGAGGTTTGTGTTTTAGCTACGGACTGACAGGGACGTTTGGGGATTAGTCACAGACCCACACAGACATTTCAGCCAAGCGACCCGCTCGGCCAAAAGCTCTCGTCGCTCTCGCTTTGGCAAATCAGGCTGGGCGACACAAAAACTGAACGCTCTTACAGGGCAGGTGGGGTAAAAATTATGATAAAATATCGTTTGGATTTTGCTAAGAAGTATCTTGATGATGCCATCGAATTATTTAACAACAAAAAATTCAATAGTTCCGCATCAAGGGCATATTATGCATCATATCAAGCCATGTGGGCCGCCTTAGGTGATCCCGAGGAGGGAAAAATCTGGAGGCATCTTGCAATAATAAAACATTTTGTCAGGGGCTATTGGTTTGCACCGAATCACCCAGCAACCGGTCCAGGCTTACTGGAAGATAAACGGCTTCCTCTCAGACGGCTTTACTCTTATAGAATAAAGAGTGATTATGATGCGATAGATATTGACCAGCAGAATTTAGAACAGTTATTAAACGTTGTGGAACAACTAATGAACATTATTGATAAAAAAGGAGGTAGATAAAAGATGCCGGAGACTATGGCTACTCAAAAGAGCCTGGCAGAAGCTGTTACAAAATTTGTAGATTCTCTTCATCACAAATATCCAGGAATAAAAATAGAGCTGATTTCAAAGTATGAAGATGAAGATTTTACCTTTGAGATATCTATTCCGAAAAATCTTCCTATTGATCAGGTTGAAGAAACATGCCACGTGGAGTGCATCAAAGCTGAGGATGAGTATGATCTGTTTATTCTTCCTAAGGTCGTTTATGAGCAATAAGAGGTAAATTGGTCACGCCTACACTTTTGACAAAAGAGTATTGGACATGGATTTCCCCAGTACGATCTCCCGGACCTATGGGGCAGGCACGGATTAACACTGACAGCGTTGGGATTAGCCACAGACCCACACAGACCCACACAGATAAAGAACTTAAAAAGAAAAAGTATTTAGACACGGATTGCGCAAATTAACACGGCAGGAAAGAATTTTTAGACACGGATTGCACAGATTAACACGGTGTTTTTTAGTGCCGAAAGAATCAAGGCACCTTGATTCCTCCGGCATTCCATCCCGCTGGAGCGGGAGGAAGAATATCATCTGTGTGTGTCTGTGGCAAAATGGCCTATTTCCTATGTCTTTTTTAAGGTCAGATGTCACCCCGGTGAAATGCGCTCTGCTGTGACTTCGTCAAATTTCACTGGGCAGGAAGGTCGGAAGATTAGAAGGTGAGGAGATGGGAGGTACTGAATGGTGAAAGCGAAAGGAAAGAACTGAACTGAACTGAACTGAAAAAGAAAAAGAAAAATATTTGACACTGATTTCTTGGATTAATATGGTCTGCCCGAAGGGCTTGGGTGTTGTAAGAATTTGCTTTACGAAATTCTTACAACGGACAAAGGAAAGAATAAACCGTGTAAATCCTGTGTCGCTGCAAGCGACCCGTGTCAGAGAATATCTTTTAGACACGGATTTCACGGATTAACATGGTGTTTTTTAGTGCCGATAAAATCAAGGCATCTTGATTTTTCCGGCATTCCATCCCGCTGGAGCGGGAGGAAGGAGTCGAAACTTTACATGATGAAGTATCAAGAGCTGACTCATCAAGTCATTGACGCTGCTTATAGCGTGCACAAAATCTTAGGTTATGGGTTTTTGGAAAAGGTCTATCAGATTGCACTGATGATTGAACTCAGAAAAAGAGGAATTCGGGCCGAGAGCGAGAGACCCCTAAAGATATATTATAAATCTGAAATCGTTGGGGATTATGTTTGTGACATTGTGGTGGAATATAAAGTCATATTGGAATTAAAAGCAGTCAAAGAAATCAATGAGATTCACGAAGTTCAGTTGGTTAATTATCTGAAGGGTACAGGGATTGAAGTGGGATTGTTGATTAATTTTGGACCTTCGGTACAGGTCAAGAGAAAAGTGCTTGATTCTGCATGAACTGGCAGAAAAAAAGAAAAATATTAGACACGGATTTCACGGATTAACACGGTGTTGTTTAGCGGGCTCCTGCCTGAAGGGCTTGGGTGTTGGGCTGTGTAATCTGTGTGTTGCCGAAGGCTCAAATTTGTTTTTCACGCCCTTTTGTCACATTGGCTTTTTTCAGTTTTTTGAGATATCTCACATCAAATGTATATGCCCTGCCTATTTTATGAGCCGATACTTGACCTGTTTTAACCCATCTTCTGAGGGTCACAGATGACACGCCAAGATACTCTGCTGCCTGTTTTAGATTAAACGGTTTTCTTGCGATTTCATCCTGCCATCCTTTTATGTCCAGAATCTCAGGGGCATCCAGATGAAGGCCTTTTATCCCAAACTCTATAATATGCCACGCAACTTTTTTTCTTTCTTCCATGGGTAGAAGGCATATTTCTTTTATGACTTTTTCTGCTGTCAGCATTTTAACCTCCAATTTCTTTTAAATATTTTTTCAGATTCTTATAGAAGTTTTCATGTGGACCAACCTGATACAATATAAGAGAATCGTTTTCAACCTTATAAGCCATCAGAGTCAATTGGCGGCTCATCGTAAACTTGTGCACCCTAAAGCCATTCAAGTCACCTTTTTTAAGTTGACCGGCCTCAGGATAACTAAAACTTCTTTTTTATCTTTTGCCATATCATATACTGCCCGATATTGGATAGCGGCATGAAAAATTTTTATATAACGGAGCCCAGGGCTAAATCCTTGAAGAAGGCTTCCTTTTTCGGATGGATCCTCTTCGAGTTCCAATAGTTCGGTTCTGATTTTGTGTCTAATATGGGCATCAAATCTCTTATATTGCTTCTTTGCACGTGGGCTTAAGTAGACATCATATTTCATGTTAAATCTCTTAACTGAACACTTTCACCCTGCTGATGGCTTTTCCACGCTTCTTTGCGCATTTCATCTAACACTTTGGCATAATCTTTATTGAGGGAGAAAAATAGATGTTCCTTTTCATCTTCACTTAGCTTGGAAGCAGCCTCGATTATCTTTTCATAGGTGAGTTCTATGGCAATTTCCGGCATGATTTGGTACCTCCTAATTTGTCCATTTAAGATATTTTTATCACGATTCAGGTACGTAATCAATAGAAACATTACAGTGGACAGTGAGAAGGGAAGGAAGGGAAGCTCAATGCCCCGGTTAAATAAAGAAGCAGATTTAACGGGGCAGACAGACGGACACAGACAAAGAAGTGAAAAAGAAAAATATTTGACACGGATTTCACGGATTAACACGGTGTTTTTTAGTGCCGAAAGAATCAAGGCATCTTGATTCATCAGGCATTCCATCCCGCTGGAGCGGGAGTAAGAATATCATCTGTGTGTGTCTGTGGCAAAATGGCCTATTTCCCAGTGACTTCGTCAAATTTCACTGGGCAGGAAGGTCGGAAGATTAGAAGGTGAGGAGGTG
>Ga0255422_1157_pt1 | contig 15452 bp, 12 predicted proteins | sample ANMaggSeSYBR02D3_FD_182631 | JGI IMG/M metagenome (GOLD analysis project Ga0255422, IMG submission 182631) | Sediment cell enrichment communities from methane seep in Santa Monica Basin, California, United Staets - ANME aggregate JGI... | ecosystem: Environmental > Aquatic > Marine > Cold seeps >... | reverse complement strand
AGAGGACTACCGAGCATCAACCCTGATGCTCCAGATAAGCCGTAGCGGTGTCCGGGATCATTGACGACATCCCCCACCTTCCATTCAAGTCCCCCCTGCCCCATCCTCCTCCTCACCAAAAGCCCTTGAAAACACTGTAAAAATCAATATTTCCGAACTCCATAGGCTCGCCCGACTCCCGCATCAACTCCAGCCCCTGCTCTAAGGCTAAGATACAGAAGGGGCAGTTGGGTCAGCGCTTGTAGGCGCCCTCTTCCTTTGCTATTTCTAACCTGTGTGTGGAATGATTGTCAGGGAGCTGTGGGTAAGCTGTGTGTACACTTGCTTTTTTTGGGATTTAATTTTGGAAATATTTTTATGAGATTGCATTTATTGTACTTTGGAGGGTATGGTTATGAACTGTATTCGAAACATTGACGGACGAAATGGAAAATCGGAAGGAGATTGAAAAGTGGATATAACAATAAGAACAGAAGAGGAAAAGGACTATAAAAGGATTTATGAAATAAACAAATTCAGTACTTCGCTAAAAAACCTCACTGATTCATTCATCTGATACACCTCACTGAAGATTTGACTCCTAATTTATGTCTCACCCATTCTTCAATAAGAAGAATAAATACATCAAACCTAAACAAGTCATATTTTATAGTCATCGGACCTGTTTTAACAATCGAAAAATGCCTTCTTTGAAGACAAAGCCATACATTTTTAAGAAGAAATGAGATCAATGCATAAAAATATCTAATTGTTGCATTTTTAGATGATGTTCTCGGTCGAACTATATTTCTCATCCTGTATGATGCCTCAATAGCGAACCTTTTTCTATAAATTGTACTAACTTTTCTCGGGGACCAGTTAACACCAAAAACAACAAAACCAAGGTTTTCGCATCCGTTTTTCCCTCTTTTTCCTTTCAAATATTTGACATCAATAACAATGTCCAGCAGAATTTTTTTCTGAGAGTTTTTCATGGTATAAGTATCACATCTGCTCTTAGTTCCATTGAGAATCTGCTTGATTTTTGCTCCTTTTTTGACAACGGGGACTATATGTGGAATCTTATCTGTCTTCAAAAATTCAAATACGTCAATTGAGTAAAACTCTCGATCTAAACAAAGAATTTTAATCTTATATTTTAATCTCTTGATTAAATCTATGAAATAGCTAAGATATTCAACCTTTGATTTGCCTTTTTCTACAGGCAGAACCGATATCGTAAATCGTTCTTTGTTGGTAATAATATAGAGTGATATGTATGAGTAAAATGAATTAGTTGATTTTTTTGATTGACCTCTAATTACATATTTCTCGTTTGAAATATCTATATTTCCATAATATGGATCATTAGTATAATCAATGGCAAATTCATATTTCTTTTCAGGTTTCAGACTTTCAATGGGCTTTTGCATCATGATTTTTTCATTTGATTTTATGAGGTCATTCATATCGAGCTTTTTCAAATGATACCTGATTGATGTTTCACAAGGAATTTTATCATACCTTTTGGTGAAAGAATGGATTGAATTTTTATCAACTGCCATACTTATTGTCGTATGAAAAATATCTTTGCTGGTAAGCGAGCCATTAATTGGTATATCTATATGATCGATTAGAGGTTTGAGAACATTTTCGATACATTCTTTCGATCTTAATTCAATTCTTGGAATACAGGTGGAGCGTTGTGGTTTTAAGACCATATGGCGGCGACGGGGGCCTATATATAGGTTTCGGTTGGCCTGGGTTGAAAAGGATAGGTGTGAAAATTAGCGAAGTACTGAATCTACAATAACTATCCCCATACTAATAATACCGGGTCTTTGTATACTTAAACTTACTTTCCACACATCTCAAAACCGGTTTAATCGTATTTATTCCTGCCTACATCGGATCAAAAATATTCTGTATAAACACTCCGATGTCAACATGAATAAATACGATTAAAAGCCTAATGAGATGTGCGGAAAGTAGGATATAACTCAGAATTTATTATGAAATTAAGGTGAAAAAGTGGTGACATATGGATTTTTATCAATTCATGTTATTCTACAAGGATGCGTTTGATCCAAAGTACTTTTTATTCCTCTCAGTCATCATAATCATTTTTTACGATTGGAAAAACTCATCCCAAAATTTCATACATTTTTTCCCAAGGTTAGCAGTTATCTCTATGTGTTATGTTGCTGCCCTCATAATCGTTAATCTGACCATGCATCAAATCGTTGAACCCACTTCAGTTTATCCACAATACTTAGAAGATTTCTCCAACATAATCGGCTTGATCTTAGGTCTATCTTTATCCATTGTCTTGTGGAGGAAGTTTAGTTATGGCAAAGAGTTCATATACGGAGCGTTTGGCCTGATCATAGTATCTGTACCATTTACAATAATGTCCTATTTCTGGAACATCTCGGGGCACGTGACTTTCACAGCGGCACCAGTCACCTATCTCGTTCTACTGGACAGGCGGCTGGCTCTTCTTTATATCATTCCTGTGATTATGATATTTAACAGACCTTTTGTCGGTGCACATACCCCACTACAAAGTATTGCAGGTTTCATACTTGGGATCATAATAATGTTCTGGGGAATAAAAGCAATTCAGGCACGCTGGGAAGGTAAGGAGGGAGTATCATGACTGCACTGACTGCGGGTGAACAAAAGTATGCTATTAAGGAGCCAAAGAACTTGTCACCACGGGTCAAATGGCTCAGAGATTACTATTTTCTTGGTGTTGAACGGAAATGGAACAACGAGTTCATCTCCTGGACAACGGGAACTCCGTGGGATTTTCAATATGAAGAGACCACCTATTATAATGTTCCCGAGAACTATGCTTTTTTCCAGACATTCAAAGCCTCATTTATCCAGACAGCGAAAAAGGTTGAGTTGCACCCTGATTTCTGGACATGGAGCCTGCCAGAACGTAAAGCATGGTTCGTCAAAAAGGTGATGGTGCATTACATGCCAAAAGAGATCTTGCCTGGTGACCTTATTGTTGGGGCTCGGTTCAATATCATGGCATCCACATGTCTTTCAAAAAAAGAGGCCAGGCAGTATAACAGGATGATATATGGTAAGAATGGAAGCCGGGCTGCCATCACTTGGTTCCATGATCACGGCTATGGTAATGCGGGAGCTACTAGCGGTCATCTGATACCTGATTATGCAACAGTTATAAAAAAAGGTTGGAAAAGCATCCATGAAGATCTCAAATTGCGGTATGAAAAGCTTTCCGCAGAAGAAAAAAAAGGAAGAAAAGGTGCCCAGCTTCGGGCCATGATAACTGCCTCAACAATGGCCTGGGACCTGGCAGCAGGATATAGTCTGGTATGTGAAGATCTCGCAGCTACAGAACAGGATGGAACAAGAAAACGCGAACTTCTCCAGATGGCAGAAAACCTCAGGAAGGTTCCATGGGAGCCTGCACAGACATTCTGGGAAGCGGTTCAATCTCTGTGGTTGACACATATGCTTGTAATGAGCGATGAAAACTATCCTGGGCCTGGTGTATCTTTTGGGAGATTTGACCAGTTGCTGTATCCATTGTGGAAGAGATCACTGGAAGAAGGTATGGATAGGGAATTCGGGAAAGAAATATTAAAGTGTTTTTGGATACATCCGAATACAGCTTATGATGCATTGATACGCACTGGGGGCAACCAGGGGATCACATCCGCCTACGGTCAAATGATCACCATTTCAGGCATGGGACCAGGGGGGAAGGATATGACCAACGACCTTACATATGCCCTTCTCGAGGTCGTTGAAGAAATGATGCCCATCCTGGAGCCTAAGGTCAATGTGCGGTTGCACAGGAACACTCCGGAAAAACTTCTCGATAAGCTCGTTGATATGATCGCATCAAGCCAGGGATCCCCCTTTGTTCTGAACTTTGATGAGCGTTCCATGGCAGGGATGTTGTACCAGGCCAGGAAGTCAGGTGTCGAACATCTTATCCACCAGGGGAATGTCCATGAATATGCACCAGTAGGCTGTATTGAGAACACAATGGTCGGTAATGACCGTTCAGGTACTGTTGATGTCAACCTGAATCTGCTAAAAGCAGTGGAATTAGCCATTACAGGTGGATATGACCTGATCCCGTTCATTGGACCTGCAGGAAAACCTGACCGCTATAAACGATTCGGCCCCGATACAGGTGATCCGGTATATTTCAAGACCTGGGAAGAGTTCTGGAACGCATATGTGACCCAGACAACATTTATCATAAAAAAGATAGTGGACCTGTATGAAAAGACAGAAGAGATTCGAGCAATATTCTCACCAACACCCTATCTGTCGTGCATGGTAAAAGGATGCGCACAAAAGGCAATGGACGTTACCCAGGGGGGTGCAGAACTTTCCTATACCACCATTGAGGCCGTGACCTACGGGACTACTGTGGATTCCCTGCTGGCTGTAAAGTACCTGGTGTTCGAAGAAAAGGTCTGTCCCATGCAAGAGTTGATAGTTGCCCTAAAGGACAACTGGGTCGGTCATGAAATACTGCAGGCAAGGGCCCTGAACAAAGCACCCAAATACGGCAGGGATGATGATGAAGCTGATGAGATCGGGAGAAATGTAATGGAACTGTGGGCAGAGGAAACCTGGAAATACAAAACCCTATCAACTGGCAGGCAATTCCGCCCCGGTATGCTGAGTTGGAATTTCTGGATTCATGATGGTTTTATTCTACCTGCCAGTCCTGATGGAAGGCCCAAGGGTAAGTTCCTCTCAAACGCCCTTTGTCCCTCAAACGGTGCAGACATTAATGGACCGACAGCTAATGTCAATTCGGTTGGAAAAGTACTGGGTGGTAAAGCTGCAGGTAACTATGGTGACTGGGAAGAATTTAATAACATGCTTCCCAGCGGAGGAAGTCATACCATGACCTTCAATCCCTCGATGATCCGTGATCCTGAGCACAAGGACAAATTCAAGGCTTTCCTGCGCGGGTATATAGAGAATGGCGGGACTGCCCTGCAGATAAACATGATCGATGCTGATATGCTGCGGGATGCCCAGTTACATCCTGAGAATTATCGGAATCTACTGGTGCGTGTGACCGGGTATAATGCCTACTTTACAAGCATTGGCAGAGAGCTGCAAAATGAGATAATCGCACGGGAAAGCCATTCCAAATGATGTATTGGAGAGTAAATGATCAATGGAGAGCAGGCTGTGATCAATGATCAGCATGATGAACCGGAAATAGAGGACGGAAAAACGAAAGGGCTTATCCTGCATCTGCAGAGATTTTCTATCGATGACGGGCCCGGTATACGCACTACAGTGTTCTTCAAGGGGTGCCCTCTCCAATGTCAATGGTGCCAGAACCCGGAAAGCATTTTGAATAAACCTCAGGTGCAGTGGCTTGAGAACCGGTGTATCGGTTGCCGGACATGTATCGATGCATGTAATGACGGTTGCCTTACCATGAGAGAAAAGGTCATCATGATCGACCGTCATTGCTGTGCTGGTTGCGGTACATGTGCCCGGGCGTGCCCGGCAGGTGCAATGGACCTTCTGGGTACACATATAAGTGTGGATGAGTTGTTCAAAGAAGTGATAAAAGACCGGGCATTTTTTGAAAAATCAGGAGGTGGTGTTACAGTTTCTGGTGGGGAACCAACCATGCAGCCAGATTTTATAGCGTCGCTCTTCCATAGCATGAACAAAGCAGGTATTAATACAGCCCTTGATACCTGCGGGTTATGTTCAGTAGAGAAACTTAAGAAAATCCTTCCACATACTGATATCGTACTATATGACCTGAAAGAGATCGATCCTGATAAACATTACAAGTTTACCGGACAGGATAACCAGAGGATCTTTGATAATCTTCTGTTCATCCGTGATCATATCATGGAAATGAAAACGAGAACGAGAACGAAATTATGGATAAGAACACCGCTAATTCCCGGAACCACTGCCACATGTGAAAATCTGACAGGGATCGGGACGTTTCTCGCCCAGAACCTGGCAGATACTATTCAGCGATGGGAACTCTGTGCATTCAATAATCTTTGCAGAGACAAGTATCGTAGATTGGGAATTGAATGGCCATTTAGCGATACACCGCTGATCACCCAACGAACCCTGCATGAATTGGAAGCATGCGCAAAAAGGTCTGGTATTAATCCGAACATCGTTCTGGCTACAGGAGCCACCAGGATGGAATTGAACCATGGAGAAGATCGATTATGAGGTACCTATGAACAACAGGAGAATTAGCTTTCATGCATTTTCAGAAGCAGACATGAAGGTCTTCGAATCAGAGATGAAAGTAGGAATTCTTGCGACGGTGAATGAGGAGGGTTTTCCCCATCTTACACTCATTTCGACCCTCCAGGCCAGTACACCCACAGAAGTGGTATGGGGGCAATTTACTGAAGGGTTGAGCAAACAGTTCATCAAATTGAATCCACGGACTGCATTCCTTATCATGACCCGTGACAAAGAGCTGTGGCGCGGAAAGGCCAATTTTACCCATGTAGAGAAACAAGGGAAAGAATTCGACATGTATAACAATAAGCCGATGTTCCGCTATAATGCCTATATGGGTTTGCATACGGTTTATTATATGGACCTTGTTGAACATTCCGGGAAAGAAATACTCCCTTTCGCCAGCGTTTTGAAGGCATTTATAAAAACCTTTGTATTAAAGACCATCGCTGGGAAAAAAAAGAATGAGAACGTGCTGAACTCCTGGTCCCTGAAACTGATAAACCGCATGTCAAATCCAAAATTTATCTCATATATCGGGGAGGATGGTTATCCAAACATCATACCTGTGATCCAATTACTGACCCTGGACGGTCAACATGTCATATTTTCCCTATCGGTATATAAGGATGAACTTGAAACCATTCCCAATAACACACCCATGGCCGTTTTCAGTATGTCTCCCAGCATGGAGGACCTTCTCATTCGAGGAACTTTTCTGAGAAAACGCATTGCAGGCATGAAATCCGGCATTATCAACATCAAATGGGTTTATAACCCCATGCCTCCAAAACCGCAGCAAATCTACCCAGAACTGGATGTCGAACCCGTAACCTCTTTTTAATAGTTAATGTAAAAAATGCTGCTGAATGGTACAATGAAAATTAGGTAGTGATGGGATTAAGTGCGTTTTACCGGGTACATTGAATACAACAAACTTATCATATATATTATTCCGAACCGGAAGATAAATGCGGACGGGGGCAAAAGTAAGACCTGGCCCGAGCGCAAGGCACATACCATCGACTTTATCAAAAATGCAGGTAGGGATATGAAGCTACTCTCCTGTGCCGACAAGTTGGCCAATCTACGGGACATCATCAGGGATTATAATAGGCTGGGGGATAGTGTGTGGGATATCTTCAATGCTTCAAAGGACTCGGTTGCATGGTATTACATTTCTATGCTGGATGCATTTGGTAATGGGAGTGAGGGGATTAATGATATGCCTGCGTTTAAGGAGTTTGAGAAATGTGTCGGTGAGATATTTGGGGATGGGTGAGAGGCTGGATGTGGGGAATGGAAGGCCGGATACTTCTCGTACTATTCTATGTTAAGAACAATCGATCAACATTGTTATGCTTATGGACTTGGGGGATTAGGGGCGGCGATATAACTGGAAAAGAATAAATACTCTATAAATAATTATTGTCTTACTTTTTGAGGGTATCAGGGATGGTGTGTGAAAATGTTAATCTGGGGAGGGAATCGGTGTGAAATTTCTGTTCAAAGGCAATTCAAGCTCTTAACATGGTAAAATAAAAATGTTGAAACATAAACAATCTCATGATATTTTCCATGTCGTAATAGGTTTACTTTTCCTAATAAGTATCCTAAGCTGGCTCGCTTTCAAGTCTGAAGGAAGAGTCCTTTTTTATATTTTCACAATTATTGCATTATTGTCAGTTTATATATCTTGGATGAGGTTAGCAATTGGTGGATATATAGATAAAGAGATTAAACCACTTTTCATAAAATATGGACCATTTATTGTGATTCTGCCAATCTTCATCATTAACGTTTTTACTTTATGGATTGGAGGATTAATTGGATTTAATATTAATTTGAAAATTGAAGACATTATTAAATACACATTTATGTTTTTGGTTGTTTCATATATTCTGTGGATTTATGGGTATTCTTTGACAATGAGAGCGTGTACAAGGAAGAAAGAGTCGGCATATCTATTAAAAGTTATAACATTAGGATCAATCCTATTTGCCACAATTGCAGAGATATTAATTAAGGGGCCAATAATAACAGGAATTGCATCAGCATTGATAGTCGTTTTGTCAGCATTTGCTATAATGAGAATATTTTCATCAGGAGGATTTGAAGTCTTATGGGGACCCTTATTTATAAGTGCATTAATTGCATTTGAAATAGCCCAGATAGATGCAGGAAGAGGACTTTACTTATTAGAAGTCATGCTATTTGGAAAAGGTGGGACTGCAGGAGCTATTGTTGCTGGTAGCATTGTAACAGGTGCTATATCAGCTGTGGCTTCAAATAAGATATAATATTTTGTCTTATTTTTTACATCATTTAATATCTCCTATAACCACCCTCTTCAAAAATCAAATAATTTTTATATGGTGTTATGTATGTTTTTATTATTTGAGAATTGGAGGAATAGTTTTGAAGAAGAAACTTGATGCATTGAGCGGATTATCTCATAAAAATCTGATTTTATTCCTCATTATGGGTCTATTTTTTATATTAATTGCTTTAGATGGTTTTGATGATTATATTAATTTTGAAAATGTATTGTTATATAATTTAATATTTATATTTGGCATATTTTTATTTTCAATAGGTATACACAAGCTTAAATTGGAGATTTTGGATACTTTAATTATTAATATATCCAGTATAGCAATAGCTATATTGCTTTTCGATTACTTTTTAGATATTCAGCCTGAACATTCTTTTGCGAATTTCATGTTTTCTGTTGAAGGATTGCAAACTCTACTAGTTATTACAATTATTTATGGAACAGCTTTCTTCATCTTGGAACTTATTTTTATACACTTTTTCATGGATAAAATTAGAATACCAGATGGTAATAAAATTAAAATTGATAAAATTAAAGCAGAATATTTATTTCCACATTTAAAAATTAGATTGGCCTTATTTCTTTTTGTGATTAGCCCTACAATACTTTGGATTATCTCCTTATTCTTACCAGGATTTAGTGTGAATTTCTTAGGTGCTGTTGTAGGGGTTCTTCTAATAAGTAGTCTGACGCCAAGGTGGAGGAAATTACTTTCTACCATGGGAGTAATACCAAATTATTCGCTAGAAAAAGAAGATGAGTTTACCAAAACACTTGCTTTAACTCAGGTTGGCAGGCATGATGAAGCGATAAAGTATACGAAAAAATCTGGCGGTGAAACATATTCAAACGATGAATATGGTTTTTCAATAAAATGTCCTGAGGGATGGATTAATGATAATATAAATTTGCCATCAGAAATGCTTTTTCAATATATTGATAATATGGGTGGGAGTATCAACCTTGTGGCTGGACCAACATTTACAGCTCAAGAAACTATAAAAGACCTTGAGAATCTTGCTAGAAGGAATGTGAAAAATATTAGAGGCAAATGGATTTCTCTAAATCATATAAAAGTAGATGGTTTCGAAGCCATTGAAGCGATATATTTGGCATTAGGCAATAAAACTAAAAAGGTTGCTTTTGTCATTGATAACATTGAATACATTATAACATGCGGAGTAATACCAAGTCGATTTGATGAATATGAGGGAATTTTTGATAGATGCATACATTCTTTTAAAATGATAAGATCCCATAAGGAAAGGATACCACAAAATGAAAACAATTCACAATGGGATCCTAGCTATAATTGAATAATGCTCCCTGAATTAGATTGGAATGTGTTTTGAATGCCTTTAATGTTTCATTCAATATTTTTTTTTAGTAATATCAAGGAGAATTACAAGTGGGGGTATTATGTCGAATTAATTACTTCGATTCATCCTTTGGAATGAAATTCAATGATTTAAAACGTTTCCTTAAGCTTCTGATGTCTTCCAATAGTTTCCCTAATGAGTGACTTTCTCGTTCTTTAATCGCTTCAAGTGCCTTAAATGCATTATTCCGAACAGCCTCAGCCTCATTTTTTTGTAAACGAATAAGTGGTTCTATCGCCGATGTTCCGATTTTTTCGAGAATATCTATTACAATATTTTGAACGTTTTTGTCTTTATCCTTTAATAAAAGTACGAGTGGTTCAACGGATTGTTCTGTAAGTTCATTGAGAACATTTTTCTTGTTTGTTTGGGTTTGCGTGCCATGATATTCCTCAAAAGATTGATTGTTCATAAGCATTTTTAAAGCCGTTAATGCAACACATCGGATAACTGGTTTTTCCTCTATTATTATTTGTATGAGTGGCTCGATCGCTTTCTTATTTCCAATTATACCTATGGTCTTTGCAGCTTGTGCTCGAACGCTTGGATTCTGGTCTTTCACAGTTTGTAATAAAGGTTCGACAGCTCTGTCATCTCCTACGGTCCAACTAGTGCATGGTACTGGATATGGATCAGTCCCACATTCCTCGGTCACAAATGTAATAACTCCAACCCTGCTAAGTGCCTTTGCTGCTTTTGCTCGAACTTCTGGATCTTTATCGTTTAATGTTTGTATGAGTGGTTCTATTGAACGCTTGTTTCTTAGGACCTCCAGAATCTCTATTGCATTAGCTCGAATCCTTTTGTCTTTATCATTCAATAAGTGAATATAACGTTCAGCTGTTCTTTCATTCTTAAGATTTATTATGACATTATCAGCTTTAATGCGAACGGCAAAATCTTCATCTTTTAGCAAATTAATTAATGGTTCAAGTGCTCTTTGATGTTTGATTTTTCCAAGTGATTCTATTGCATTTACTCGGACTTTTGAGTCTTCATCTTTCAGTGTTTGTATGAGTGTGTCAACAGCATGTCCCCCATAATCTCCCATAGCTTTTGCAGAATCTGCACGAACTTCTGGATTGACATCTGTTATTTTTTGTATGAGTTGTTCCAGTAACTTCTTATCTTTGACAAAAATTTGGTTATTGCTCATATTGTATTTAGGAGATCCAATTGCCATTCTATCGGGTATTCTCTCTTTTGATGTTTCTTCGGAAGGGACCGTCGTCTCCAAATATCCCATTTTATGTAAGGCAGTGGCTGCATTGATTCGAACATTTTCATCTTTATCTTGTAGTGCTTTTTTGAGTGGATGTATTACTTGTTGATCCCCTGTTTTTCCCAAATACATGGCGGCATTTGCTCGGATCGAAGAATCCCTGTCTTCCAATGCCTGCAATAGTGGTTCAATAGACCAATATGTCATCATAGAAAAGACTTTTTCGGCTTTAGATCGAATAAACCAATCCTCGTTATCATCTAACAGAACATATATTAATGGTCTGATTGCACTTTTATCCATGGTTTCTGCTAGTGAAGTTGCAACATTTGCTCGAATATAATCGTCCTCATCCCAATCAAGAAGCATTTTTATGAGAGGATAAACTGCCAGCTTATTTGACGGACAGCCCAGAGCTGTAGCTACACCTGCTCTAATACTATTATCAACCTGTTTATCTTCTAATATTTGAATCAGTTCTTTGAGGGCATTTTCATTAATTTCCCCTTTCATGGAATATGCAGTCCATTTTCGCATTTCAATAGTTTCACTTTTGTCCTGTAATGTTTGTAGGAGTGGTTTGATCACACTCTCATCTCTAAACATTCCAAGAGCTTTTGCAACATTAGCTCGGAAATATAGATTTTCATCCTTGTTATGCAATATTTGTATGAAGGGTTTGATTACGTTTTTATCTCTTATTTTTCCAAGAGAATATGCTGTAGAATTTCGAATCTCTAAGTCTTCATTTTCATCTTGAAGTCTTTGGATCAGTGGTCCAACTGCTCTTTTATCACCAATCGTCCCCAGAGCAGTAACTACATTTAGCCTGACATCCCTATCGTCATCCTGCAATATTGGTATGAGTGGTTCAGCTGCCCTTTTGTACCCGATTCTCATTAGAATGAATATTGCATTTGATCGGACAATCTTATCGTCGTCTTTTAGAATTTGTCTGATTAGTTCAAAAGCTTTTTTGCCCTGAATCTCCGCTATAGCCCTGGCTGCTTTTGCTCTTATATTTTGATTCTCATCTTTGTTTTGTAGTATTTGTATAAGCGTTTCTACAGCGTTTTCATCCCTCATCCATCCAAAGACTTCTGCAATATTTTCTCGTAATATTTCATCTGTATCTTGAAGCGCTTCTATAAGTGGTTCAGCCGCCCAACAGTACCCTATCTTCTCTATAGCAGCAGCCGTATTTCGTCGGACAGTATAATTTTCGTCCTTAAATGTTTGTATTAATGGTTCTACTGCTTTCTTATCTCCAATATTACCAAGGGCCATTGTAGCATTAACACGGACATTTTTATTTTCATCTTTTAATGCTCGGATGAGTGGATCAACTGCTCGTATATCCTTCGTCATCCCCAGAGATGTTGCCGCACTTGCTCGTTTTGCTTGATCCTCTTTATTTAAAGCAACAATATAACCTTCAACTAATTTATTTGTATTTTCATCTGAAGGAGATACTTTTTCACCTGTATTCATATGTAAAGCTCCCTTTTTTTCATCTCTATTGAAATCATATATATGGGCACATGCAGAGATTTAACCCCCCTTCCGACTTATTTCTGTACTAATATTTCTGAGTATCGCTGGCGGTCGTCTTCTGCAAGGGAATACCGGTTATTGTATTCACGGATATACTGCTCTGTTTTTTCCCGCACAACCCTCGCAAAAGCTGACGGATTATTGGTGAAGATGAACGTGATATAACTGTGAACGTAAAAAGCTCGTATTCCCGTTTCACAGCCTTCAGGCAGGTCATTATTGTTCACAACGTCCTGAAGCACGTCCCAAACCCTGAACGGCAGGTCTGACATCCTTGTCATCCATTCCAGTTCAGAGATATCAGAGTTATAGTCGCTGCCACCTGCAGCATTGTCCCACGAGACCAGATGCTGGCAGTGATCATCCGGGATGTTATCATCTGGATAGTCATACATGCATGTACTTCCCCCCTCGACCAATTCCCAGGTCTTGTTGATACGGTATGACCTGGAACAAAACGGACAGGTAAATTCGAACCAGAGCACATCTTCTTCATTGACAGCTTTTTCAAATTTCATTACACTCTCTCCATTTTAACTAACATTTAAAATTCTGGGGCAACCCTCCACCAATATCTGCGATCATACATCTGAAGTAGTCACAGTCTACGCTATTGCAGCAAAGATGATGATACCTTTGTTCAGAATGGTCGCAATATGAACACCAGTCAAAGGTATCCAGGTCTTCGATTTCGATAGAATCAGGGCTATGATTACAATTTTCCATTTATCCAACACATCCATTTTCCCGAGTTACTATTTGGAATCAATAATCAGATATTAGACAAAGATTAGCAAACATGTTTGCATTAATATCCCTTTATTTATACACTTGATGGTCATGTTAACAGCAGTGAAAAAAATCCCCACCCTTTATCAATCCGGCAATAATACCAAGGCAGTCGGTGGATTATGTGGATCGTGATGTGAAGATGGTGCTGATTAATCGAGATTGGTATATTGATGAAAAGGTTAAAGTAATCTATGAGTGGATATCTGGATGATGAATGGATCATATCTGATATTCGATACCGAAACAACGGGTTTACCTGTTGATTGGAAAGCACCTATTTCTAATCTGGATAACTGGCCTCGATTGGTACAAATAGCATGGTTCCATTGTGATAATTCGGGAAATATACTCACAGATTCTAACTACATTGTTAAACCTCAAGGGTTCACTATTCCTGAGGATGCAATAGAGGTTCATGGCATTTCAACTGAAATGGCAACGAGTGAAGGGATTGACTTGAAAACTGTTCTAATCGAATTTTCAAAAGCAATAAGCAAATCAAGCTTTTTAGTCGCTCATAATCTGGATTTTGATGAAAAGATTGTTGGGGCTGAATTTTTGAGGGTGAATGTTGATAACCAACTTTCCATGATTCCAAAAATTTGCACTATGGAAATGTCAATTAATTATTGTAAGTTACCTGGAAAATATGGAAATTACAAATGGCCTTCGTTATCTGAATTACATTACAAATTATTCGATGAACATTTTGATGAGGCTCATGATGCCGCTGTTGATGTAAAGGCATGTGCAAATTGTTTTTTTGAATTGAAAAATCGAGGGATAATCTTTATTTAGACTGTCGAAATTGGGTAAATATAATGTTGATAAAAAGGCAGATTATCTGCATTATCACAAGATGGAAGAACTCATGCTCTGTGAAGTGATAATGAGCATAAAAAATTTCAAATTAAAAATCTCAACAAAGCGGACTATAAAAGAACTTGAAACAAGATACTGAATTGTATAAATACAATTATCGATCATCTAAAGTCTTAATGTCAGGGAAGAATATCTGAATGATAATGAAAATTGGAATGGGGTTTCAGAAAATCATATTTTCACTATTGATACTGTTCACATTGGTAGCAGGTATGGGACTATCTGCAGCAGCCATTCCACCAGATTATGAAACGACATGGATATTCAACGAACATGATCCAAACCCACCGGGATACGATTTAATTCTCAATACACCTGAAGGACTTGACGAAGGTATTATCTTCGAAGGTTACGGTGATGAAGTAGTCCAATTTCGATTAGTCAACAATGGAGAAGAGTTATCAAGATATTCCCGAAATCCAGGCATAAATAGAGTCGATACACACATAAATCCAGATGTATCGGGTCCTGTACAGATTGAAATAAATACAAGTGCCATAGGAGATGAGAGATGGGAACCCACAAGTTCCGGTTTCACAGTAGGAGAATATCGAGGTGTAGAAATACCGATATCTCCGCCAACAACATTACCCACAATTGCAATAATGGTTCTGTTGTTTCTGTTACACGGTAGAAAACGCAAATAGATAGAATTGCCATATAGTTTTATAAACACATTCTGGGCATCTCTTCGATTCCTCGGATTTGAACATTAGCGAAATCCGGGGTCGTCATTTCTCTGTGCTTACCTACACATCCTTTGGAACATTCTCTCAAATTTCAGCTTTTTTCCTCTTTCTTAAAGCTTATCTCTCCTTGAACCGATTTTACACTTGTAGCTTTACACCAAGAACTCTCACCGCACTTTGGACATCTTAGAAGCTTTTTATTGACCATGTTAGGACTTAAGAAGTCTTTAGCAGTTGATATCATGAATGAATAACCACATTTTGAGCATATATAAGCGGTGTTTTTAGCATGCCACCTTACAAGTGAAAATAACCCCCCTCCAACTATAATAAGTAGCCATACAATGAATCCAACTGGCCAGTGGAAAGGT
>Ga0255422_1154_pt1 | contig 15917 bp, 14 predicted proteins | sample ANMaggSeSYBR02D3_FD_182631 | JGI IMG/M metagenome (GOLD analysis project Ga0255422, IMG submission 182631) | Sediment cell enrichment communities from methane seep in Santa Monica Basin, California, United Staets - ANME aggregate JGI... | ecosystem: Environmental > Aquatic > Marine > Cold seeps >... | reverse complement strand
TTCACAAATTTTCAGCCAATAGACTGTCTATTTTATCAGTCGCAGCGCTTCTCTAAATTCAGGGGTCCCGGCTCTTGCAAGCAATTCGTATATAAGCATCTCAGTTGATGTTATTGTAATGCCATTATGCCTCATTCTGTTTAAGGCAATCTCCCAATCATAAGTAGAACGAGAAGATGTCGCATCACTTACAACATGAACCGTGTAGTCGGATATTGCATGCAAAGCTGTTTGTGCCACACAAATGTGTGCCTCAAGACCAGAGATAATAAGGGTATTTCTATTGAGTTGTCGTATATGTTCACCAAATTCTTCGGCTCCGAAACAACTAAATGTTATCTTTGAGATCGGCGGGACGTCCGGTATTTCCCCTTGTATTTCCGCCACGGTTTCCCCGAGCTTTTGCTGCTCAGTGAGGACAACAGGAAGGCCAATGATTTTAGAAAACTTGATAAGCTTAACTATATTTTCGATGACTCGGCCGGCTTCTGCGATAACGGGCACCAGTTTTTGCTGGACATCAATTATAACTAATGCACAATTTTTACTGCTCACCAATGGTGCAGCGGATGGATTCATTTTTTAACCTCCTCAAGACACTCCCGCAATTCTGACAAGTTGCCCCAAAGTCTTTACACCGTTTTTATTCAATATATTGATAAAACGTTGAAAAAGCAATGCCGCAGACAGGGCGTCGCCAAAGGCGGTGTGACGATCATTGGCGGTAATGCCGAAGTGTGCGGCTATGGCGTCAAAGCGTGTATCATGACAGCTTTCAGGAGCTATGAGTTCTACATCCTCCATGCGCCGGATCCAGGCAGCGACAAGGGCAGTGTCAATGACACGGTTCTGAACAGGAAATCCAAAACAATTTTGCATGGCATAATTTAGAAATTTCATATCAAAAGAGGCGTGATGGGCTATTATTACATCGCACTCTATATAAGCCAAAAACTTCAAAAGAATGTCCGAAATGTGCGGCCTGGCACTAACAATGTCAGGCGTAATACCGTGAATAAAGATGGAAGAGGTCGGAATAGAGCCCTTTGGATCGATTAACTCGTAGAAGGCATCTCCCAGATGAATCCTGCCCCCTGTCATCCTGACTGCTCCGAGGGAAAGAAGCCGGTCACCTTCTTCGAGGTGAAGACCGGTTGTTTCTGTATCAAAAATGACAAAGGGGTTATTTGAAATAAGTGTCTCTGGCTGATATGCCTCTTTGACTTCCAGTTGTTTGCGAAGAGACTCGGGCATGTCGTGCCTGCCTGTGTGCCGGGCATACACCTTTCGCAGATTGATAGTCTTGAGGAAGTTTAACATGATTTTTTTTAACTATATGCTTTCCGGAAAACGCACTGTTAATTCGCCTTGCAGATCTCCAATCACATGAAACGCCTCGATAAGGGATTTTCTCTGAAGTTTGGACAGGGCTTTGGGGTTGATATAATCACCCGGTTCTATTCCTTTTTCCTTTTGCATTATGTGATGATTTATTTTGAGAAACATAATGAAATTAAACGCCTCCTTAATATCTTCTGCCATATCTGTGGAAAGCAGTTTCTTGCGAGTGATAGCTTCCAGTCTATTCAAGGTGTTGGTAGCGTTGATTTGCTTACTTAAGCTGAGTACACGAATGGCATCAATTACAGGGACCAGCCCGCTCATTTTTAGATTGAGATGATTCTTGTGGTCACCGCTCTTTTCAACCACAAGAGACCTGAGAAAACCGATGGGCGGTCCGTTATAAAGGGCGTTGGTGCTAAGATGTCTTAAAAAAGCTCGATTTTTTTCAATGTTGTGATTCAAAAAAGTCCGGAGTTTTTGGGCCAGTACAGCGTCGCCTGCAAGGGGACGGAAATCGAAAAAAATTGTACAGTTTCTCAGGTCTTCGGGCGATGCTTCGTTGATCCATGATGAAAAGTAATGCCTCCAAACTGTTTCCGGCCGGCACCATTGTGGATTGCTGGCCATAATGCCTCCTTTGCACAGCGGAAAACCACAGATTTCCAGGCTGGAAACAACACGTTGAGATAGACGAAGAAAGTACTTGTGGATTTCCTGATCTGAGCCAGGCTCCGGATCCGAATAAATGATAGCATTATCCTGATCTGTTCTCAGTGTTTGCTCCTTGCGGCCTTCACTGCCCAGAGCAAGCCAGCAGTAAGGAACAGGAGGATGCCCTATGCCTTCTTCGCTCAGGGCTTCTTCTGCCAACGCGATGATCTTCCGCGTCAGGCAGTCATTGCACTCGGAAATAACGGCTGCGATCTCTTTTGAGGATGCACCGGAGCTGAGAAGTCTCTTGACCATTTGGTCCATGGCATTAACCAGCCGTGCAACCCCTTGAACAGTTGTCTGCTTTTGAATGTCATTGATTACAGCAAGGGGATTAGAACCCTGGAGTATGATCAGATCATGCTGCGAGATAATGCCTGAAAGCGACTTTCCCTCAACAACACAGATGTGATGACAATTAAACCGCGCCATCTTAAAAAGGACATTGAAACATAGTTCCTCTGGAGCAACGGAAAAAACAGGCTTACTCATAATCGTTCTGATTGGTTCAGATCCTGTCTTTCCTGTTGCGAGAATTCGATTTGTCATGTCGCTTTTGGTAACAATCCCCTGAGGGCAATTCTGAGCATCAACCACAACAACGGAACCAAACCCCTCACGGGCCATCAACTTGGCCACAAAGGAGACTTCCTGATAAGGTAAGCATGTTAGCGGTTTCCGTTTGACCAGATCGCCGGCCGTGACATTGAACAGGTAGTCGTCTGATCGGAAAACCACTGTGTCCGATACCCCGCGAGGCGCAAAAATAGCCGTCCGGGCCTTTTTCAGCCGGTACGCAAGATTGGACAACAGGATGGCAAAATGTTCGTGAAACCTTGCATGGTTTTGCATCAGCTCATCAAAGGTCTCCCTGGGAAGTAAGTAACATACCGTATCTTCGTAAGCCCGGACATTGAATTCAGGGCCTGTCCTGTTGATAAGGGAAGCACTTCCGAAAAAATCGTTCTCGGCTTTATAGTCCAGGAGGATATCCACACCATCCTTGCGAACAGTTTTCTCCACTGCGCCGGTCTGAATAATATAGAGATAATCACACGAAGAGCCATCCTGCTCAAGGATTAAGCTGTCTCTGGGAAAATAATCAATTGATATTTTTTGGGGAAGGCCGCTTAGAACTTCCCGGGGAAGCTTATTAAAAGGGACAATGCCGCGAAGAAACTCAATAATTTTGTTGTAAGGAATTTCAACCATTTTCTGTTGTTTGTTGTGTCTTTAGTGTTTCCTCCAAAAATTTAACTCTTTCTCGCAAATCCGGGGTCTTGGGTTTATTATGAAGAAACCTTTCCATAAAACCCGGGCCTTTTCCTGTCTCAGGGTTAATGGATAAGGCCGTTTGGTAGTCAAAAAGGGCCTCTCTGTGTCTGCCCAAATGATCGTATGCAATGCCGCGATTTGCATACGCAATGGCAAGTGTCCTGTCGTTTTGGATCGCCCTTGTAAAATCGACAATAGCTTTCTTATACTGCTCCAGGCAGATATAAGCAATACCACGGGTCAGATAGCCCTCAGCCTTTTCAGGCTCCCTGGAAACAGCCTCTGTAAAAAGATCGGCCGCCCTTTGGTACTTCTTTTTTTCCAGAAGACGATTGCCGTCAAGCAAAAGAGCCCGATAAACCTTTTCATGCTGGTCTATCGGGCTGTTTTGCTCGTTGCATCCAGGGCTGAGGCATACAACAAATAGTGTCAGGGCGATAACCCTCAAAATATTCATCATCATGTTAGTAGTTCGCTCCAACTACCCATCCTTCACCAGTAACAGTTCACAGTTGTCGGTTCACAGTTTTATGTTTTGAACAGCCGTAAACCGTGAACTGTTAACCGTGAACTGTTGCCTTCACCGGAATCAGAAGTTGTAGAACGTCGACAGGGTGTAACGCATTCCCGCGTCGGTGCTACTAAAACGCTCAGTTTCCACGTACATAATTTCCGCGCCGACCTTTACCCCTTTGGTAACTTTATACCAGGTATTTATAAACGCGATGGAATTCCTGGTAAACTGTCTGTCCCTCTTACTGTCACCGTCACCTAAGCTTCCCCTCATTGTTTTCATGTCATCATTCCTGGGATCGTCGATACCGTATCCAGCGGAAACAGTGATATCATCAGTAGCATTTGCGGTCAGGCTGATAAAACCACCTATTGATTCTATTTCCTTTGGATTATTCGGATCACTATCGTTTACGTCCATGTCATAGCGGAGAAAGTCTTTACCCAGAGCTTCTCCCCAGAATCCTTCAGCCTTGAGCAGAACAGGCCCTAAATTTAACTTGAGTTCTAATGCAGCGAGCCACCGGTCTATATCCTTACCGGTATGTACTCCACCATCAGATATGTATTCGCCGGTCCGGTAACCACCACCCAGGGCAACAAGGTTACCATCTCCGAAATTATAGGCGACCCGGCCAAGAAACCAGGGCATCCTCTCTTCATCTTCAGTATCCTCACGGCGGTGCTTCATCGCGGATAAAAGGAGTTCCACGTCGCCCAGCTCTTGGCGAAGCGTAACCTGGGGCAGACGCCACCACACGTTGCCGGCAGCGCTCAGGACACCAAAATCAATGGTAGCCGGATTCTGCTGGGCCACGGGAATCCAATCCTGTCCAGCCCGAAGGCTTGTGCCGGATGAATTGTTTGCCAGATCTATATATCCGACGCGCATGCGGGGGATCAGGTTGCTCCCGTTTGTGTCCCCGTAAAAATCAATTTCAAAACGGCCCTTAGCTGTCCAGTTTCCATCTGTATGGCTTGTCTCAAACCCGAAACGGGTATCCCTCGGGTTGAAATTTACAGAATCATTTGAGGCATCTTCCTTAACCACTCCGATGAAATCATTATATTTCTTGAATTCAGATGTGTCATAGTTAAGATCGAATTTTATCCGTCCATAAAGGCGCATGTTGTATTTGGTCCATACGCTTTCAGCTTTGGACAATACATTTTCAGTCGTGGCTTGCTTTTTCTTCAGATCCTTAATCTCTCCTTCCAGGCGATCCAGGCGTTCAGCATCTGTTTCAGCTAACGCTGTCATTGACATTAACGAAAAGAAAACCGTAAAAACCAGTACAATAAGACCATATTTCTTCATAGCTTTTTACTTCCTCCTTTTAATATAATTTTTCTTCCCTGACTCTACTTTCGTGCAGGTCCAGTTCCTTCAGGCACCTTTACGTCCCCGATATCCTCGGCCAGCACATCTACTTCACCGGTAATATTTGTGGACATCTCCAGCTTGAAAGCCAGAAAGTACATCATGTAGCAGCCTAATGCCCACCAGATAATCTGCCAGATCCATATGGACGGCATGCCCAAAAACCACGTTTCAGGCGTATTCGGGTTGCCGAAAATGGAGTTTCCGATCACGGCAAAGGGGCCGATGGCAAACATGAACCACACAAGGGTGATGATCCAGCCAATTGGTTTCAAGTGCTGTTTTGCTTTTGGAACGCCGGCATGTTGCCTGATGAATTTGTGGAATTCGAACCGTCGGGCAAATTCCTTCTTACCCGGCTGTGTGAACGCGCTCACCAACACGGCAAGTGTAAGATTGAATATAATCCCCCAGCCCGCGCTGTGAATGGTCAGCGGATATGCACCCCATGGTAACCCAAGCTTAAATTGATATGTCAACGTTACTGCAATTAGACCGGCAATTAGACCGGTCACGATTCCCTGTCTTGTAAACCATGGCACATACAGGATAGCAATCAGGGCCGGCCACATCTGAAATCCATAAGAAACAGCCAGTCCCCCCAAGAGGACCAGTGCGTCTGTGGATGTAATAGCCACGACCAGAGCCGCTCCAACGACAACTATTACCAGAAGACGTCCGAAAAACTTCTGCTGCCGGTGGGATGCGTCTTTGTTCAGGAAATGTTTATACAGATCGCGGGTCAACATGCCGCTTGCTGTTGACATGTAAGCGGCACCTGTGGACTGCATGGCAGCCAGCGCACAGACTGCCAGAAGCCCGGTAAGCCAGGGCACGTGATTTCCCATAAGGTGAATAAGCCACGGCACCAGGCTTCCCTGCTTTCCATCTGCTAATGATGGGATAATGCCGGCATCCATCAGGGCATGTCCTCCCATCCCCTGGATTGCCGTAAAAACCATGAGGATAAATCCTATCCCGATAGAAGAAGCTATAACTTGCTGAAGGGGAAAGGGTTTTGGGTTTTTGTTGGCAAAAGCCCACATGGAAAATGCAGGGGCCGATTGGATTCCCATGAGGGCAAACATATATGTCAGGATCATCACGCCGCTCCAGCCGCCGCCCACGGACTTGCTTGCCGCCGGCACCCACTGGATCACCCCTGGAATAGCAACATAATGACTGTAACCGTCAGGAGTAAGCTTAGTATCGGCAAGCACGATTTTTGCGATTCCGGATGTAAGACCGTCCCAGCCGCCGCAGAAAGCAAGGGTAATGATTCCCAGTGCAACGATTCCAACGGCCAGCAAGACACACTGGGCCGAATCCACATAGGCCACAGATCGCAGGCCGCCCAAGGCCACATAGATAGTCACCACCGAGGCTAACATGACCATGCCCACGTTGACAGAAAGCAAGCCGTCGGTCAAAACGTTAAACAGATAACCCGAAGCCCTCAGTTGCACCCCAAGGTATGGAACGCTGAAAAAGAGGGCGACAATGACGGTCAGAACGCGCATGGTATCGCTCTTGAAATATGTGGAAAACATCTCTCCGGGTGTGACAAAGCCGTATCTCTTGCCAAGAAGCCACTGGCGCTTTAGAAACAGGACACCGGTAAATGGGATGGTTATGGCGTAAAAAGAGGCATAGGCGTAAGGAAAACCGTCTCGCCAGACCAGGGCAGGATGTCCCACGAATGTCCATCCGCTGAAGGATGTGGCAGTGGCTGCCAGGACAAAGACCCAGACACTGATTTGTCGTCCGGCAATAAAATAATCCGATGCGGTCTTGGCGCGTAAGGCGCCTTTGATTCCCCATGTAATACAATAGACCCAGTAAGCAAAAACAAAGATAATTAACCAGTAAATACTTGAACTCATGATTTCCTCCCTATCTTTACGTGCAAATGCTAATCCTCAAGGGTTGACAGATCGCCTTCCTTTAATCCTAATTCCTGAGCTTTCAACACGCGGCGCATGATTTTTCCACTCCTGGTCTTTGGGAGTTTGTCTTTAAATTCAATTCCCTTGATGACCACAATAGGTCCAAGCATTTTTCGGACATGGGCTTTCAGTTCGTTTACCAGGACGTCTTCATCCTCTTCGACGCCTTCCTTTAAAATAACAAAAAGCTGTGCCACCTCTCCGCGAACCTTGTCTGGCACACCGATACACGCAGCCTCAGCAACATGTTTATGGCTGACCAAGGCGCTTTCGACCTCTGCTGTGCCAATCCGGTGACCGGCAATCTTGAGAACGTCATCAGATCTGCCCTGGAACCAGAAATAACCGTCCTTGTCTTTGGTAGCAATGTCGCCAGCCAGATACACCCCTGGAATTTTTGACCAGTAAACATCTTTGTATTTCTCAGGATCCTTGTAAAGAGTCGTGAGCATGGCAGGCCAAGGTTCCTTAACGACCACATGCCCCCCCTTGCCAGGTTCAACAGGTTCTCCATTGGCATCAACTACGTCCACATGAATACCGGGGAAAGGCTTGAAAGCCGAACCGGGCTTCAACACGTTGCATGGCGTTGGTGCTACCATAAACATACCTGTCTCGGTCTGCCACCAGGTATCCATGACAGGACAGTTCTTATTCCCAACGTTCTTATAATACCAGACCCACGCCTCAGGATTGATCGGTTCGCCCACCGTACCGAGAAGCCGTAGCGTGGACAAATTATGCTTTTTAAGACGCTGAGAACCAAACCTCATAAGCATCCTGATGGTGGTTGGCGCTGTGTAGAGAATATTGACCCCGTACTTTTCTATGATCTGCCACATCCGATTCGGCCCGGGAAACAGCGGATGCCCTTCGTACATAACCGTGGTGGTACCTAAAACAAGTGGAGCGTAAACAATGTAGCTATGCCCCGTAATCCAGCCCGGATCAGCAGCGCACCAGAAAATATCGGTCTCTTTTATGTCAAACACCCATTTCAATGACCGGTTCACTCCTACCATGTAGCCGCCATGGGAATGCACAACCCCCTTGGGCTTGCCGGTCGTTCCTGAGGTGTAGAGAATAAAAAGAGGGTCATTTGCGTCCATTTCAACTGTCTTAAATTCCTTGCTTACCCCCTCCATCAGATCTTCGTACCAAACATAACGCCCGTCACTCATATCGACCGGTATGTCAGCCCATTTTACCACAACTACTGTTTCCACAGAGGGGCAATCAAGCATGGCGTCATCTACTACCTCTTTCAATTTAACGACCTTCCCGTTTCGATTAAAGCCATCTGCTGTGATGATAACTTTTGCTTCGGCATCATTGACCCTGTCCCTCAGGGCTATGGCGCTGAACCCGGCGTAAACCACGCTATGGATGGCGCCTACCTTGGCGCAGGCAAGCATGGCAATGGCGATATGAGGTATGTTGGGGAGATAGATGGACACCCTGTCCCCCTTTGTGATTCCGAGAGAGGTAAGCGCGTTGGCGACCATATTGGAGGCCCGATACAGGTCATAATAGGTCATGCGCGAGCGTTGTCCGGACTCGCTTTCAAATATCAGCGCCACCTTGTTCTTGCGGTGGGTCTTTACATGCCTGTCCAGGGCATTATAGGCTATATTGGTCTTGGCATTGACAAACCATTTGAAAAACGGCGCCTCAGACCGGTCAAGTACCTTGTCCCACTTCCTGAACCAGTCCAATTCCATAGCCGCCTCTTCCCAAAACCCTTCGAGGTCTGTTTTTCCCTTTTTTACGGCGTTTTCATAGTCATTCGGGTCGATGTTAGCGTTGACTACCATTTCGGGCAGCGGCCGATAGACCCGTTTTTCATCCATCAATGCCTCAGTGGTCTCTTTTTCTGATTGCTCTTTTTCTTTGTTAAATTCCTCAGCCAAAACTTCCATAGATGTTCTCCTTCCTTCTTTGTGATTCTTGATGCAAATTCTTCTTAGTTTTAGGCTTTTATAAAACATAAAGTATAAAATATCAAGCATAAAGCGCTACGCAATTTGCATGCGGAAATAGGTTTAGCTTATTTACGGATGTGAAAATTTGTGAAAAAGCCATTAGCTGTCAGCTCTTAGCTAAATGTGTTATCTGTTTGATTTTTTAAGCTAAAGGCTAATTGCTAAAAGCTAACCGCTAAAAATCTTCGATTTGAGAATAGCATCCAATTGACTACAATTTCAGGTGGTTTGAGTTTTCGTCCAGCCACTAAATAGTTTTATATTTCCTTTTCTGAAACACCTGCCTCCTCAAATGTTAAAACATTATTAAAAACCTGTATCGCCCCCTCAATTATCCCCATTGATAAAGCCCCACCGGTACCTTCGCCAAGGCGCATACCTAAATCCAGAATTGGCTCAAGCTTCAAATGTTCCAGCATCGCTCGATGCCCGGGCTCTTCTGAGCAGTGTCCTGCAAAAAGATAATCAGTAACATGCGGACAAAGAGTATGAGCAATCAATGCTCCTGCCGTTGAAATAAAGCCGTCAACCATAACAGGACGACTATGATACGCACCGGCAAGCATACAGCCGGCGATTCCGCCTATTTCAAAGCCCCCTACTTTCGACAGAATATCAAGTCCGTCTTTTCTGTCCGGCTGATTTACCTGAATTCCGGACTTGATAATATTTCGTTTCCTCATGAGCCCTTCCACATCTATCCCTGTTCCCCTGCCGACCATATCTTCCAGACTCTTGCCAGTAATCACTGCTCCAATAGCTGCCGAAGGAGTTGTATTGCCAATACCCATATCACCGGTACCCAGAATATCTATACCTTTATTAAAAAACTCGGTAGCAAGATTAAATCCGGTTAAAATTGCCTTTTCAGCCTCCTCACGTGTCATGGCAGGGCCTTTTGTAAAATTTGATGTCCCTTTTGCAATTTTATGGACCAAAAGACGATTTCCACCATCTATTGAATCAGGGTCTAGCTCAGGAATGATACCCATATCCATCACCCAGACCTCCGCACCTACATGCCGGCAAATTGCATTTATTCCTGCCCCGCCTTTCAGGAAAGTCATAACCATCGCTCCGGTAACATCCTGTGGGAAAGCGCTCACCCCTTCATTAACCACCCCATGATCTCCGGCCATAACCAGAATAGCCTTTTGATTTATAGACGGCTTAAGATTCTTATATATTCCGCATAACCGCTCAGAAATATCATGAAGCCTTCCCAGGGCTCTCGGCGGCATAACCAGTTGAGCCGTACGCTCCCTTGCCTTTATCATCCATTCCCTGTCAACCGGTACAATACCATCCAGAATTTCATCAAGCTTAATTTCTTTTTTATCAATCAAATTTTTATCCTCTATTTACCTTTTCCCCAAAAACACAGGCATATGGCAGGTCTTCTGACTCTCGGATCATCCTACTTGCCGCGCCTTCCAGCCCAAATTATCTGAAAGTCTATAGCTTCACGATTCGGACGACGGCTGGATTTGCTCATATCTCCCTCCCAACCAACTTTTCCGAACAAAGCAGATCACGATAATTTTTTACCAGAGGCTTTATAAAAATCTTCTTTGGACTGGTGGCATAACTCTTACCTTCGCGAACAAGACCTTGGCCGGTTGTCATGCCCAAGCATTGCCAATTGGCCGCCTTGTAACATATACCTTGATAATGGACAGGGTCTACAAAAGTCTCTATTAATACCGGAGAATAGCCCCAACTCTCTTGCCAATGTGCTCTTATTTGCCGGTTGATTTGACCCAATACATGGCTGGCAAGATTTTTGACCTGCACCCATGGGAAGATCAAAAACCGTGAATTATTAATAACCCAGGCCAGATTGTTCAAACGCTGCTTTTCCGTCCAGCCAATCCAACGGTCTCTTGTCCCCATGGATTTTGCTGCACCGGAAAACAGAACACAACCTAATCGACCTCGCTCGCTTTTAATAAAATATTGCAGCGTATATCCAAAGGGTTTCTTGTATCCCAAGTAATGATACCGTGATACATATTCTTTCCATAGTGCTGCAATATCTTTATCTTTCACAATCTCCAGTTCTACCGGATATAGCTCCTTGAGTTTGCAAGCTATTTCAGGCTGAGGCCCTGTTTTTTCTGTTATGGAAATCGCTCTTTTAACTCTAGTTCTGGGTATTGTCCGCTTTTCAGGGAGTTGTAAAATACCTTGTGACTCCAGCTTCTCCAATAATTTAAGACCTGCATCTACCTTGTTAGTTCCCGATGCTCTATACCATTGCAAGTTCTCCGCTATTGTCTGCGCCAACTCTTGTCGGCTTAACCGCCGGCAGAGCCTGACAGTTTCCTTTATTTCCTCAATCTCTTGAACTGTGATCTCACGACCGCATTGGGTAATACCGGTAACCTTTTTTTCAAGCATAGCTTGGCCTCCTTGCCTGGTGTTTTATAATGAACCCAGGCTATACTATCAAAACACCGTTTTGTTGTTTAGGGCTCGCTAAAAAATATTTTCAGTCCTCATAAATCCTTGGCCGGCCTGACTGCACGGCGCAATTTACCGTCTCAAATCTCTTTTCGATTAAAACAGCCTAACATTAACGTCATTATTAAAAAAATAAAAAAGGAAAGATTCAGAAGGGGATGAAAATGTCCCATATTATGAAATTCACTTTTGCTGATGATCGCATCTGCATAGGCCTGCACCATAAAAACCTTGGGGTATAAAACCCTCCATAAGGCAGGTTCCAAATTAATTGAGGACGGGACAGCGGATCTTACGATGTCACTATTGATAAGCTGATAACCACCATCGGAAATAAAACCAACGAACAGAATTCCCATGGTAAAAAACGCACTGATAAAATCCGGCAGAAAAAGAGACAAAAAGCAGACGCATGCAATCACAAAAAGAAGGTTGATCGAACATACCAAAGATGCGGTCAAGTATCCCGAAATGAAGGTTCCTGTTTTTGCCCATACCGTCAAAAAGATCGTCAAGTGAAGTATAAACATGAAAACAAGGCAAAGTGTCCAGGTGCCGGTGACCCGGCCGAGAACATATTGCCATCTGAAAACAGATCTGGAAAGAAACAAAACGACGCTTCCATCCTCATGATCCCGGCTGAATATCTTCATTGAAAGCATGGAAACCATCAGAAACATTCCGGCGGCAATAAGATGGAAAACAATTTTGGAAACATGCCAGGCAACCGTAACGTTATCCACCATTTTCCCATTAACAGTATATCCGCCGTCATAACATGCGCGGATCGACAATATGAATAGAATGGAAAGACCCAGGAGAACATAAAAACTTTTATGCCGCATCTGGTCGCGTATGGTATAGACCGTAATTTTTATGACGTTATTCATTTTCATGCTCTATATATCGAACAAAAACATCTTCAAGCGTCTCGTGACCCTTCACGATTGCGTTAACGGCATCCTTGATAAGGATTTTCCCTTTGTACATGATCGCCGCAGTTTCATGCCTCTCGAGTATGCCGCGGAATTTTTCCTTTCCAGCCCTTTCATGGAAACGATTTCGAGAACCCTGTCGATTTCCTTTTCGGCGTCTTTCCCGGACAGGCCGATTAAAGAAGCATGCCGCGACAGATATTCAAATCCGGAGAGATATGGCGGGATCATGTGCTGTTCGGCGATATATCCGATGTGTTTGCGGGATTCCGGGTCGGATGCAGGCAGTCCATTGATTGTAATGCTGCCCGAGGAGGGATTGATAAAATCGAGAAGCATCCGGACGATGGTCGTCTTGCCGGCACCGTTTGGTCCAAGCAATGCAAAAGACTCTCCCTTTTGAATCGTATATGAAACATTATTGATCGCGGTAAAGGCGCCAAATTTTTTTGTAACGGAATCAAGTATTATCATATCAATGCATTATCAAATATAGACTTTCAGATAAATAATTTCACTGCGTTATCAGTCGTCGACGTATAACTAATACGCCTTCCTCCTTCTGGCCTTGTGAAATTAATTATCTGAAAGTCTATAGCACCCTTTAATCACGGTCGCAAGGGAGCCGGGGAATAAATCAGCTTAATCCTCTTTCTTGAATTTATGAGACTCTTTTATTCCATGCCCCTGTCGCTTCCTTTTCCGATTCGAAATAATCTGTTTCTACATGAACAAGGCAGTAATCATTCGTCTTTATTTTTATCTAAAACCTAAAATGAGCGATTAGCCATTAGCTTTTAGCTATTAGTCAAACTATATCAAGATATTATTAAATAATAACATTTCACCCAATGGGTGATTAATAAATAATTATACGAATGCATATTTCATAAGAGCTAACGGCTAATTGCTAATAGCTAATCGCTTAACGTAGGTAAAAGAATTTTGACTTCGCGATCAAAATCGGAAATGTAATTTTTATCCTGGTCTTTCTTAAAAATTTCATATTCCTTATGCGCCAAAACCAAAGCAACTTCATGGCTAATTGAACCGGCATTGGTCAGGATTTCATATTCGCTGAACTTTAAAAAGGCATTCAACTTTTTAATCCAGTCTTTCATATACATAGGAATATTACGAACAGCCTGTAATTCCGCAAAATCCAGATACATCGTGACGATGCGGTTTAGATGATCAATCTCCGGTTTGTTTAAATAATTTTTAGCAGTAGAAACATCACTTGGCATAACTTTACCTTTGGGCCCTTTTCGCCATGATGTTAATCCCATGTTTAGTTTAGTGCTATCTGCCCGTTTGGCGACAATTTCAGCGGCAGTTTGCCCGGTAATGGCAAAGTGCAGTTTGTTTTGAACTGTGGCAAAAAACTTTTTCGTATCTTCTGCCTTAGCAGAATAATCAATCGAAGTTGCATAAATATCTGTAATTTTTTGATACGCCATTCTTTCGCTTGCGCGGATATCCCTGATTTCTTCAAGCAAATCATCGAAAAACCGGGTGCTGAATCGGGAACCGTATTTAAAGCGGTCGCTGTCGATAGCGAAACCTTTGTGTATATATTTCTGGAGAATTGTTATTGCCCACTGCCGAAATTGTGTACCACGCACCGAATTTACTCGATACCCCACGGCAATAATTGCCTCTAAAGAATAGCAGGTCACATTGCGGGAAACCTCCCTTTTCCCCTCAATTTGAACTACCGAGAAAACCTCGGTAGTTGAAGATTCATTGAGTTCTTTCTCTTTATAGATATTCTTCAGGTGCAAAGATATGTTGTCTGCACTACACCCAAACAGTTCCGCCATTCGTTTTTGAGGCAGCCAGATATTTTCATCAGCGTACAGCACTTCTATATTAATTCCCCCCTCAGGTGTCTGATATACAGTAATCTGATTGTCCGGGATTTTTTTCTTTTTTTTCATCTAACTATTCCCAAAATTTTTATGCCGTCCGGGGCAATGGAAGGAGCGTAGATATATTGGTTGCCCTGCTTTTTAAGGCATTCGATGGCAAATTTTTCGATTGCAGATTCGGTGATTTTAGTCATTACTTTTTATTTCACTTCTTAATATCCATACTGCCAAATAGTGTCATTATGTTGCCCTGGCCCGTATATCCTCGAACAGAAATAAATCAAGAGACTTAACCTCACCCATAGGAATAACCAGCAAGAGCTTTTCATCGTTTGTTTCTTCTATGAATAAAAAGTATTTACCTGATGCTATATTCTTACATGCCTGTTTTGGCTGGTTCATAGCTCTTTCTCTCAATTATTCTTTAAAATAATCTCTGTTTTGCCGAGAGAATAACACTGGTATCGGAACTGTCAATAAGGTTGCCCCCATACTCCAAACTAAAAGACATCTCTCCTTTACTTCCCCAAATGCCCCTGTGCAACTCTACTACACTGTCCTTCTCATCCTCAATACCATACACTCTATCTAACTCTTTTTTTGTTTCCTCCTTAAGCTCATCTAACTCCTTTTTCATTTGCTCCTTAAGCTTATCGAACGTGTATTTTGCGCCGTTTGCACTTTTGTCGAAGAAAAACACACCAATGTAGACCAGCTTCCCTTTCGAGAACATAAAAGCAGAGTATTTAGCAGGAAGCCGATGATTTCCTCTATATTGATATGTAGTCATCATAGACGGATTACAATCAACCTCCTTGAATTTGATTGGAAATGGACCCTTATCCAAAACTTCTTGTAACTCTTCAAAACCACAGCCCCAAGGGATGCCAAGAAATTCCTCCTCCGGATCACCCGTAAAGATCATTGGCTCATCATCTATTAGCAACATACATGCATATGATGAAGTTAATATCGCGAGGAAAAGGCTCAATAAAAAGATATTGCGTTTTGAAGTTTTCATTTATTGTCCTGCACTTTGCCCTTTTTCTCCTTCTACTCAAAGGAACAGCCAGAAGGCTTTGGCGATCATTAAATACTCATCCATGATACCTAAACAATAATTCCGCGTTGTTGATCGTACCCAACCCACTCATAGGACATAATGAGCTGCGGATCAGCAGCCGAGACTGTGAGCAAGCTTGATTTTCTTAATAGTTACCAACATCTTCTGGTTTTAAATCTTCCTTAGCGTTGTCGCCCAGCATGCTAATTAATGGATTGTATTTTTCTCTGGCTTACGGGACGGCTTACGGCTTACGGGACGTTCCTTGATATGTTGATTATTTATTTTTCAATAGTTTTAATTTGTTTTCTTTTGCAATTTTTTCACCGCGGGTTACGGATTGGCTTGCTGTAGGCTGTGATATTTTTAAGCGTTTTGACAATTGTACCATACTCATGCCAAGTTCCCTTGATGCCCAGAAACATAATAAGCT
>Ga0255422_1149_pt1 | contig 16246 bp, 19 predicted proteins | sample ANMaggSeSYBR02D3_FD_182631 | JGI IMG/M metagenome (GOLD analysis project Ga0255422, IMG submission 182631) | Sediment cell enrichment communities from methane seep in Santa Monica Basin, California, United Staets - ANME aggregate JGI... | ecosystem: Environmental > Aquatic > Marine > Cold seeps >... | reverse complement strand
TGGCGGTATAACTTTGGAAATGTACAGCAGTATAAGCAGAATTGGGTAATTCGGGAGTTATTCGGAGATACTACGATAGAACGTCAGTTACTTATCTCAGCAAGTTTAAGGCCGATCAATCCCACAATTATCACAAAAACAACTAATATTGCTACATTTCCATAGGCAGCATAAGCTGAAAATATTGTATTGACAATAACAATCAGAAAAATGAACAGCGCTACAGCGCCAACTGAAGAAGCAATCTCAATATATGCTATTTTCATGTGTTCTGCTAAGGTTGTAATGACTAATAAGTTTATCTTCATTAATTGTGGATGGAAAAAGATAGTATACAAGATATAGCGCAAATCATATATATCAGTAACACGAATAGATATGATTGTAATACTAGATATTACAAATAAATAAATTGTTAACACAAACGGAGAGTGATTAAGTATGCCCGCAGAAAGTGAATTGCCAGCTCATGTCAGAACATGGGAACAGTCAAACCATAAAGCATTTGAACTATACCAGAAAGCATTCAATGAGAACCTGGAGGCCAACATACCAGCAATCCAGGAGATTGTAGAACCAATAGCACAAAAAACCGTTGAGAATATAAATTCCCACCCGGAAGATCTATGGAAGATATTCAAACAAGCGGCCCATGAGCTTAATGATCCCACTGATACGAACCAGATCATGGCATTGTATGATTCTGTATATGCAAAAATGGACCTGATGCAAAAGCAAAAACTGGCATATCATATGGCATATTGAAAGTGATATTACCATCTGGTAGTCAAATTACCTGGCATGCCAGGTCTATTATTCAATTTTAAATAACAATTGAAGCCCTTTAGGGAGTGGGGGCATTTTTCTATTCCAAACCGGAGTAGATTCATTTTTTTGTTGTAATGGAAAAATAGGCAACATAATCTTCTATTTCATTCATTTTTTTGTAACTACTCACGTTTTAGAAACCACCCAACTATTTTGAGTTTTCCCCTCGCACAAATACAACTTTAACATTTCCTATTTTCCATTGTTGTCAGTTCAAACAAGAAAGCACCCTTCGGGTGCAAGTCAAACGTTGCGACGTCACACCCAACCGCAGCAGAGGTGCGGGGTATAACGATTGAGATAAATAGATGTACTTCCATTGTCACAAAATGCTTAACACCCTTATCATCTTTATACCAAAATGTAACTAATTTTCCATCGTATTTGTGTAACCGTGTATTTGCAACTGCAGGATGTCGGATATATCTGGCAACATACTTAGCTATTTTTCGTGTGTTAGTAATTCTGGACTCTTCAGGCATATGTACATAGAATCTTTCAGGATACTTTTCAAAAAGCTGATGTACCAGCATCGAAAATACCATATCATTTGGAAATTCGGCTTTGGATCGAGTAAGCACTTGATACTGTCAACGGCAAAAGTATTATCAAATACCCCAAATTATTTCCGTATAATCAATCCACCACCGCATTCAATGAAAATTGATGGTATATCCTTGAATGGCGCAGAAAAAAAGGATTTTATTTCGACACAGTCACTAGCCACCATAATAGGTAAATCGTCAAAACGTATTGGGTAGCCCATATAAACACCATCACTCATTTTTCAATATCACCTTAACATATTGTACTGCTATCTATCCTATATCATTCATCTATAAAACCTTTTCTTGACCAGCATTTGACACAATACCCATTTCAATGCACCTTTGACACCACACCCCATAATCTCGTGCATGGTACGCTCCTGTTTTTTATCACTTTATAGAGAGCCCACCAATATAGATAACTAATATCCATAACAGGAACGCAACTGCTCCCGCACTCATTAGTACAAGGAAACTGCGCCTGATTTTAACATATAGTTCCATTGAACCAGCCAGTCTTACCAGGATTATTTTATTTGACGTACTGATAATACTTGCAAGCACTGCCACAAGGGCTGCTGTGGTAGGTGTTAGATTGCCGCCAAAGGCAAGTGCCCCGACAGATGCAGTCACAGCCGCCGAACTCACCAGTCCACCCAGGGCTACTACAAAGACACCGGCACTTCCGAACCAGATATTGAGATAATGTGCCATTATTATCAGTACTGTGAACCCAAATGCAAACTTGAATGCAGGTTTAATGGCAAAGGGGGATTCAATCTCCAGTGCCTCATACTCCATATGGTGTATTCGTTGATTCTTTACTACCATTCCTATATTTACAGCAGTAAGCAGCAATTGTGGTGGCATCATCATGATCAAGACCCGACCCGAAGGGTCCACGATAAAGGCAATTACCATGTTCCTTATCAACATTGTTGCATTGGATAGGATGATTCCATGGTAACTTACATTCATCAGGATATGCTTCTTCTTTGCAAGTGCTGCCAGTGCACCTGTAGTGGCCTCGCTGTTGACCAGTCCCCCTATAAGGCCTGAAATATGTATTCCCCGCTCAGTGCCTGTTTTTTTCATAAGAAGGAAACTAATGAAACTCATAGACGAAACGATAACCACTATACCCAAAATATACCTGGGATTTATCACTTCCAGGACAGTGGTATTTGGCGTTATTGGGAACAATATAAATATTAGTATAAAGAACTGGACTGCATTGGTTATCTCATCCTGGTTCAGGTTATCAGCAAAGTTCTTTAGTGTATATTTTTCAACAAGCAGGAATGTTACAGCCACTGCCCCAATTATGGCGAACAGGTAATAATCACAAGCAACCAGCACCCCCATAAGGAATACAAAAAATAAGGCTATCCCGCCTGTTATCCCTACCTGGCGGTACACCACGTTCTTGATATATATTATAACTGTGGCCACTACAATAAAGAACACCATGGTCAGGTATAATATATTTGGCATTCCCTGCTGGATTGCGATATATGTGGCTATCATTCCTGATATTGAAGCTATGGCAAATGTCCTGATCCCGGCAAAGATCTCGCCTGAGTCCGATATGCGCTCTCTTTCAATACCTATTAGCAGACCTATTAGCAGGGATAGCACGAATTTCTCTAAAAAGTCGTATGTGACCGGGTCTACATATGACAGCCATTGTTGAAGAGAATTGGTGGCAAATTCTGATAGGTCATACATGTGCAATGCACACTCCGATTAATATATTTGTTTTTTAAAATTAATAAAAGTATCCTAAGTCTATTTTTCAAAAAAATAAAAGATCAGTAGTGGCAGCAGTAGTGTACACATGGCATTTAGTTCACATTTATGGAACTCCTTCTTTTCCAGGATATGCTTAATAAAATCGACAGCGCCTCCAATGAAGCTCCCCACAACAGAGCCGTGGGGTATCTCATGTCTCAGGCTACTGAAGTTGCATTGACCATAGCTTGTCCCAACCGCAGCAGAGCTACGGAGTATAACAATTAAGATCAAATTATCCAGAGTTGCCAAGTAAGTCAAATTATAACCGTTAGCTCATTATTGGACTTGGAACAAAATTAGTATGTGATTCAACAGGCTGCGGTTGTTTTTGTAGATATACCTTGAAAATCTACCGCTATGGGTCAGCATTTTTGTTAAAATACCCCCATAATCCTAATTATATATAACAATAAGTCTAGACCATCGAAGATTTTACCGAATGATTGCATTCAGTATTTTCATTATCAGGTACGATGTAACAATCATAATAATAAAAAACAGTGTAAAAAAAATGAGGTTCACGTAAACAACATCATCACTGGAGCCTGCTTTTACAACGTGTCCACCGTTACAGCCAGTTGTACTGCAATTACCACAGCCTGTGCTGCAACTTGACCCATCAACAGAATTTTTGTCCATCAATGGAATCGTCTTCATATCACTCGACATGGTTAAATCTTTTTGATGATAAATGCGGGGGACGTGATTCGAACACGCGAACTCCTACGAGACAAGGCCCTCAACCTTGCGCCTTTGACCTGGCTGGGCAACCCCCGCATAAGGGTTTATTTTTATTATTATTATTATTATTGTGCGCTTGAGCGTAGCGAAACGCACACTTTGATCGAACCTTGTAAGGTTCGGCTGTGGCAACAACCGCACAATGCTTTATTTATATTATTTTTATTTTTATTATTATTATTATTACTATTATTATTATTGTGCGCTTGAGCGTAGCGAAACGCACACTTCGATCGAAACTTGTAAGGTTCGGCTGTGGCAACACCTATATTATGATTATATTATCATAAGGAATTACTCTATATCAGAGAGTATTTCTTTCAGTTGTCCTGCCTTTTGGATAATGGTGTCAGCGCCCTGTATCAGCAGTCCTTTAGCCGGATATGAACCATCGGATTCCATACTAAAGATATATGATTTTGGCATTTCCCTGACTTCAATGGCACTTATATCACAAACCCCCATACAGAGTTTGCACAAATTGCATTTCAGTGGATCAGTGACCTCCAACTTATCATTATTTATTTCCAGGATATTCCTCGGGCATTCATCCACGCACCTTCCGCATGAATCACATTCTTCTTTAATAGTAATAACAGGCATGTTCTTATAGCCACATCCAACACCGGCCTGCCATTTCGCATGCTTGCGTCCAATACCAAGCTTTGCAACGGCTTCCAGTACAAGCTTTTGCCGTTCTTTCAGGTCTATAATCGGTATTTTCTCATCAGCCACAGTAACTTTTGGATCACTTGATAACAGATCACCCGAATATATCATTTTCGGGCCTTCAGCACTCAAGTTAAGTGAAAGCTGGCATCTGGTACATCCTTCGCCATCACAGTCACAATCCTCCGGAAGCACATATGATTCCAGATCAGTTATGAGCGGTATTAGTCCTATTCTCAATGCGATCTGCTCATCGAACAGGACAGATGTGTTGTCATATATGTTAACATAATCTACCGCCATTGTAGGAACCTCAGCCAGTATGACCCTCCGCAGTCCATTAGCAATAGCAGGTTCAACATCATTAAGCACAAACCTGGCTTTCGTATCAGATAATTCAATGATATCTATATCCATTCTGTGCCTCACTCTATACTCTTCGTCCCCGGCGTCCGCCTTTGGATTGGGTGCCGTCATGTGGTATGGGTGTAACATCCTCGATCCTGCCGATCCTGATGCCAGCCCTGGCAAATGCCCGTATGGCTGCCTGGGCACCGGGACCCGGACTCCTCTGTTTGTTACCGCCGGGTGCACGGACCTTGACATGGATACCCATAATTCCCCGATCCTTAAGCTTATCAGATAGTTGGTTAGCCATCTGCATTGCAGTATATGGAGAACTCTCATCGCGTGCCGCCTTGACGACCATTCCCCCACTAATCTTAGCAATGGTCTCTGCTCCTGTAAGGTCGGTTATTGTGATTATGGTATTATTGAATGATGCCTGTATATGGGCTACACCCCATTTTCCTTCTGCCATGATATCCTACTCCTATTTATTACTATTTTCCACCAGGTGTTTTCGTAGCCTTGCCGGCAGAGCCAGCAGTACTGCGATTTCCACTACCTTTACCGGCAGGACCCTTTGCACCGCGATTTACGCCACCAGGACCTCTGCGACCGCCAGCACCGCCACCGCCACCACGGCGACCGCGACCACGTCTTCTATCTTCCTGTACTTCCTCGATCTGGGCAATCTCTTTCTGGACGATCTGGGCCGGGCGCTGAACATGTGACTCGCTCTTTAGCGGAGAGTTCATGTAGTATTCAATCTTCATTTCCTCTTCCTTTGTCACCATATAGCCAGGTACTGTGATTTTCTTAGCCTCTATCGCTATATGACCGTGTGTGATAAACTGACGTGCCTGTCTCAGTGTATTAGCAAATCCCTGCCTGTAGACCTGTGTCTGTAGTCTGCGGTCCAGGAAGTTCCTGGTATCAAGTGCCAGGATATCGTCAAGGCCGCCTTCAGGGGACAATATACCATAACGTTTGAGTTTGGCCAGGATATCGTCTGATTTCTGCTTAACATGCCCGGTCAACTCGCCTTCAGTGATCCCTGCCAGCATTTCCATAGCAGACCGTCGATAATTCCTGAGCAAACTTTGTGCTTTCCAGACCTCACGTTTGTTCCTGAGTCCGTATGTCTTTACATACCCTACCTCTTCAGCCAGCCTTGCAGCTTGCCAGGGGTGTCTGGGTGTGTCATATGATTTTGTATTCTTACCTGGGTATCCCATAAGATCTCACCGCCTATTTGGGCTTCCTCTTAACACCCACAGTAAGTCCTTTCCTACCTGTGGATCTTGTTCTCTGGCCTCTCACCTTATGACCGCGCTCGTGCCTGACACCCCTATACGACCTGGTCTTTTTCAGGGTGTTCAGGTCTTCCCTTTTGGTTAGGAGAATATCTGTTGCGAGAATATGCTTGTCATCCCCGGTCAGTAAGTCTTTTCGCCTGTTGAGCATCCACGTGGGTAAAACGGATACAATTTCTTCAATCGTTTTTTTCAATGAATCGATTTTTTCATCATCCAGATACCCAATTGTCGCTGTCGGGTCAACATTGGATCTATCAGAAATAATACGTGCTATGCGCCTGTTTATGCCCTTGATACCGGTAAGGGAATATTGTACGCTCTTTTTACCTTCAAGGTCAGTATTGGCGATACGCACTATATGTTTAATTTCATCCTGTTCGCTAGTATCTTTTTTCTTTGCCATCTATTAGTTTCCTCCGATAGGAATATATTTCCTATAGCTCCGGATCATTTGCCCGGAGCCGCCCAACATATTTTTGGCGCGGTTATCTCTTTGATTCGGATGTCGGCTAAACGTACATCTACTAAAGATACTGCCCTTACATGCATTGCTACTTAAAAAACCTTGTGCAACCTTACACAGGTTTCGCCTGAAACAATCAAATTAGAAACACCAGATTACATTCTAATTTGATTGTTTCCAGACAATTCCAAATGTAATGCAACAACCTTAATTCCTTCCGATATAATTCAATTTGTAGCTAGTGTCAAGTCAACCATATAATGTATCCAAATACGCTATCAATACATCTTATAATCCGACACTTTGATGTTGACTTGACACTATTCGGGTTTAAGAAGCGTCATCTAACGACTACATTTTAATTTAAACGTCGATATATATTTCTTAAATGATATAATAAAATCAGCATCATGAAACTTAATGTGAAAAATGATGGTGTGTTAAAAATATATTGAAACAAACGATTTTTCGTCATCGGTAACCATACTTCTAAAAGGTGAGTAGTTACAAACAAAGTAAGCACAACCTCGGCGCAGCTATGCTGAAGGAAAAGATTGAAGTCGATTTTAAGTTGCTGGGTGGAAAATGATAACTGTTCAGGTAAAAACATTTTACTTCCACAGACTATTGCTGACTATTTACCCAAATAGAATTTTCGTTTATCGCCATCAAATTTTTCGATAGCATATCTTAGCATAGTTCTTGGCATTTCAAGGTAGTGTTTTTGCAGGAATTCTTCTTCTATTATGAGATCCCTTTTGCCAACTTCCCTCAACATCCAGCCAACTGCTTTATGGATAAGGTCATGCTCGTCGAATAAAAGAATTTCTGAAATCTTTAATGCATCTTCAAATGTATTGGTTTTTATAAATGCAAATGTTGAGAGTATTGATATTCTTCGCTCCCACAGGTTGTCTGATCTTGCCAATCTGTATAATATTGATCTGTCTTTATCCAGTAGAAAATGCCCTAAAATATGTGGTGCTGAGCTGTCAACCAAATCCCAATTGTTAACATTTTTTATATTTTTCACATAAAAATCGACGATTTCCTTTTTTCCCCTGGAGCCCTCTTTGTTGTACTTGAGGATAAGTATGAATAAAGAGGTCAATCTATATTCATGGATATTGTTTTCCAGCAACTGGCCAATGTCATCAAATGCAAGATCAGAATACTTTTTTGCGATCTTACGCTGCTTTGGAACTTTGATACCAAGAAATATGTCGCCTTCGCCATATTCACCTTTTCCGGTCTTGAAAAATCTTGATAAGACCCTGGCTTTTTCGGGGTCAGCTAATTGTTGAAGGTCGTCTTTAATATATTCCAGCTCTTTGGCCATATTAGGTGAATATATCTTAAAGTATAAATGTTTTTTTAGAAGTTGTTAGCATGCGGTTCATCCGGCGCCTGCCTCATGCTCTTACGGCACTCATCGAAGGCACCCTGGCCCTTATCTGTGAGATAGACCATGGTATGAGGCCTTTTGCACACAAAGTTTTTCTCAACTTCAATATGCCCTGCGTCCTCTCCCTTACCAAACTGTAATATTACTTTCACCCTGCTTGGATACAAGTTATATAATGCTTATGTCATATTGGAGATTATAAACAAAAGCATCTATTAGCGGTATAATCAGCAATTTTCGGTATTAATATGCACAAAACACTCCAGAAATACTTTGGCTATACAGAATTCCGTGTGCACCAAGAAGACATTATCAAGGATGTACTGGATAAGAAAGACACTTTCGTTTTAATGCCAACCGGCGGCGGGAAATCGTTATGTTACCAGCTTCCTGCACTCCTGATGGATGGCCTGACCGTCGTCATCTCACCGCTGATCTCGTTGATGAAGGACCAAGTGGACAGTTTAATATCAAATGGCATAGCGGCCGCATATCTTAATAGCACCCAGTCCGTTGCAGAAGCTGGAAAAATAACGACTGCGATCCTGGATGGACGAATCAAGATCCTTTATATGGCACCTGAGCGACTTTTAATGTCCCAGACCATTAAATTACTGGAGGATGCAAACGTTAGCCTGTTCGCTGTTGATGAGGCACACTGCATCTCTGAATGGGGGCATGACTTCAGGCCGGAGTACAGGAGGATCAGGACATTGAGGCAAAGATTCCCGCACGTTCCAATAATTGCCCTGACAGCAACAGCCACTGCGAAAGTACAGGAGGATATCACAGGCCAGCTAAGCCTGGCTGGCTACAATACCTATATGGCAAGCTTTGACAGGCCCAACCTCCTTTACCAGGTCTGGCCCAAGCAGGATGCGTACGATAAATTACTTAGGTATCTGGAAAAATGCAGGGGCAATTCCGGTATAATCTATTGCCAGAGCCGGAATACCGTGGATACACTCACAAAAAAGCTCCAACGAAGCGCGTTCAGGGCCCTGCCATACCATGCCGGCCTGTCCGACATACAGCGCTCCAGGAACCAGGAAAGTTTCATAAAGGACAATACCGACATCATTGTTGCCACTATTGCTTTTGGTATGGGGATCGATAAACCCAATGTGCGTTTTGTCATACACTATGACCTGCCCAGGAACCTTGAAGGCTACTACCAGGAAACGGGAAGGGGGGGACGGGATGGATTGGCTTGTGACTGCATCCTGTTCTTTAGCCATGGAGACCGTTATAAGATCGAGTATTTCATCAACAAGAAGAACAGCAAAAAAGAGCAGGATATTGCATTGACCCAGCTAAGGGCAATGACAAATTACTGCGAGAGCAGAACCTGCCGTCGTGGGGTATTGCTAAATTATTTTGGTGAGGATATGGGTGGAAAAAATTGTGGTAAGTGTGATGTCTGTATCTCACCCAGGGAAACTTTTGACGGCACCGGAGCCGCACAAAAGCTTCTGGTATGTGTGGAAGAACTTGACCAGCGGTTCGGAATGAATCATGTGATCGATGTCCTGATTGGCTCAAAGAATAAGAAAATAACTGCAAAACGCCATCATCTTCTGAAAAGTCATGGAGAAGGGCGCGATTATTCAAAAGCACAGTGGCAGGCCATTGCCAGGGAAATGATACAGCAGGAAGTGTTACGTGTTGAGGGTACCAGGTATCCGTTACTGACCTTGAACCGCAATAGCAGGGAAATACTGGATGGAAACCAGGCGATCAGCTTAGTAAAACCGACAGAAAAGAGGCAGATAATACGCCAGCAAGAGAATATGCCTGCCGAAACCGGATTATTCGATAGGTTAAAACAGCTCAGGAAAACACTGGCTGACAGGAAGAACCTGCCGCCATATATCATATTTTCAGATACGAGCCTGGAACAGATGGCTTCGAACTTACCTGGGACACACCAGGAGTTTTTGGACATAACAGGTGTGGGAGAGAATAAGTTGATAAAATATGGTGATGCATTTTTATCCGAGATCGCAGATCATATTACAGGTTTGCCTGTGCAAAGCCCGAAATTACCCAGGGACATACAAGGCAGGCTATCTGCCACTCAGCGGGAAACTCTTGACCTTTACAGGCAGGGTTTAACTATACAGCAGATCGCCAACACCAGGAACCTTTCTGCCAGTACAATTATCACCCATATAGAAAAACTGATCCTGGCAGGCGAGATCGATTCCATAGATGAGTGGGTAGATACCCACAAGCAACAGGCTATCCAAAAGGCAATATCAGATGTTGGGACTGAATACCTGTCCCCCATCAAGGATAAATTGGGCGATGATTGTATGTATAATGAGATTAAACTGGTGCGGGCTGCTCTAATGGCAGGTGCATGCAAAGTTTAGGAAGCATACCTTGAGGCAGGCTACCACTGCTATTGAAGTATCTCAATTCTTAATTTCTGTTTTTCCAAGGAATCTGTCTGCTGTTTTTGCCCTGCCGAACACATCCTCACGCTGCCCCTTTTTATTAATGAACATTCCTATCAACACCAACACCATACCAAGTTCAGGATTGACCTGCACAACGACTCCTCCCAGTAGCAATAAAAACATTGCAACCATGCCCTTCATTGCACCTTTTCGGTATGATTCCAGTTTTGTGCGTCTGAATATGCGAATATCCCGCAAGGTTAAAAATGCAACCACTGCAAAGGCCACCACAGAGATGGTAAAATACATTTTTCACTCCTTTTTCTTATGCTGCAGGTATTCCTTAATCATAGCAGGGAATGATTTTGCTTCCACAAACCTTAATCCCAGTTGTTCGGCCCATTTCTGCACACCCACATCCGATGCTACTACAGCCGCATCAAGTTCTTTAGCCAGCAGCAACACATCAATATCAGGGCCGCTGTCCAGGATACCGTATCTGAGGGCCGTGCGGTATTTATCCCTGAACTTTCCCACAACACTACCAATGACATCACGTTCAATTTCGATCTCTATATTTTTTTTATCCTGTGCTCCGGACGTAAGAAATAAGCATTCGGTAGCAGCTTCCCAGATGGCGTCCTCGGCAACGGTCATACCTTTATTAATGCGGCTTCGCATGTAATCCACGTATTCGTAGAATATCTTTGAAGGTATCTTTACCTCGTAGCGGTCCGGCGTTTTTTTAACCAACCATGTATCGATCTTGTCGATCACTTCATCCTCGCAGCCATTGTTCTTTATAAAACCATGCAGTTCATTATAGACAGACGGGTAGGGTATATAGCAACTGAGTTCGTATGATAATCTGGCTTCTGCAATAATATCCATGATACTGTTAACCCCTTCACACAGGGTCTTGTATCCTTCCTTCTCCCTGGTTGCAGAGTCTGTCAATGCGCTGGTATCAATCACAAATCGCTGTCGTAACATAATAGATTACTCAGTAATATATTAACAGTTGTAGATACTAAAGTTTTGCTATATGAATTGACGGTCTTTCAATATAATTTATATATTGTATTAAAATACGTGATATCTTTCTTCATACGATGTTTTTTGTCATATCCACTTTCACAATCAATCATTGTTAAATATACATACATAATATAGCAGTTCAATTCTGTGAATTATGGGATCGGTGCTATGTATAAGCAGGAATATGAAACAGTCGAGATCATTAATAGAAATGCTCGTTCATCAAGGTTTACTGCAGCAGTGGAAGAGACTGTAGAACTATTTGTGAATAATACGCATATAGCTTCCATCTTAACATCTCCCGGAAAGCTTGAGCAACTGGCGGTTGGATATCTTGTATGTGAGGGTTTTGTCGGTGCTGCATCTGAGATCCGGGATGTCAGGATTGTTGGCGAGAACAGGATTTTTGCTAAAATCACACCGAACGACCATTTTTATATGGGGTTTGAGATTCGCTCATCCGGATGCATAGGTGTTAACCGGGAGAACACTGAGGATGTTAAGGTGGAGTCAGATTGTCATTTTCACCCCAATATCATACAAGGTTCGCTTCACTACCTGGAATCTGGAATATACCAGCAGACCAGGGGCACCCATGCCGCTTGTATTATTGACAGGCAAGGTGGTTGCATTGCCTGTGCTATTGATGTGGGGCGGCATAATGCCGTTGATAAGGCCATTGGACAGGCAATAATGGACGGTTTCAACCCGGGTGTGCACTATATCCTGTCCACCGGACGACAGCCGGCTGGTATGGTAATGAAAGCAGCACGCTCAGGTATACCCATGGTTGTGACAAAGGCTGCCCCACTTAACAGTGGTATCGAAACTGCCTTACGTACAGGTATATGCCTTGTGGGGTTCGCAACTCCAGGTCGTATGGTGGTTTTTTCGAATCGATGGCGTATTGACGGGTGTTGAACCGGAGAACGACATACTGGACTACCTGGGTTCCGGACAGTATATGGGTGTGAACCTGACTTACATAGTGCAGGATGAAAAGCTGGACCTTGTCAATGCCATATATGCCGTCCGTTATGTTGTGGGAAACAGTACATTTGCTGTGATACTTGTCGATAATTTCTTTTATGCAAAGACCTTTATCCAAGGATATTCCCGTCTATCATAGAGATGTAGGCACGCCCGAAGACCTACGTGAGGCAAACCGGTTGTATTACCTACGGGAAAAATAAGGTTACCTGTTCCTGTAATGCACAAAATTGTATATCAAAATTGATGCCACCACCAACACGATGAAGTAAGGAATATAATACTGGACCGGCCCCAGGTACTGCATTACAGTATCAGCAGTCACAGCCCAGAACACGGAAGCAATAAGGGACGCAGTGGCTACCACTGGTACGATCTCCCGAACAGAGAAACCCAGGAGTTTTGCAAAACATGCAGTTGCAAGCCCTCCTGTCATCTGGAAGGGAACAAAACAAATAATGAATAGTCCCACAAGGCCAAACTTATGCATCACACCGCTTTTATTAGAAGTGATTATCTCTGAGAAATTCATGAACGGTGCCAATAGCGGGAACTGCTTCAACTCCTCATGGAATAATACAAATATGGGTAGACCTACTAACAAGGCACATATATCAGATATGAAACTGACCAATATCAGCAATTGAATGGACATCTCATGGGAGGCACCATGCAGCATAGCAAACTCCCGACCGGACAGCACCTGGGTACTGAAAACCAGTAGTAACTCCCTCAACAGTCCAAATTGGTAGAATATGAAAAGCACTATTGAGACCAAAATCACTCCTGTTACGAATACTCCTATAAGAAAGCGGTCCGAGTCTGTTTTTTCGATGTTCATATTATTTTAGCGATATATCTTTGGTCTGGTTACCAGGATTATAGATAACCATTTTCAATTTACTTTCACTATCCACTTTCACTATCATACCCGGATCTACTTATAGCAGGATTTTACAACCCCATACATTGACACCGCAGCCGCATGTATATGCATGTAACTGGCCAGGGTATTGTATTATTTTCACGGGTTTGCTATACGCCATCGTATTAGTACACCGTTATCCATTTGCTCCATTGACACAAGTTCCAGCCCGGAAGCATCCGTATTATCAGCAAACCCTGCGCCGTCAACCAGTGTGGGTGCATCCTTGCCTCCGAGGAACAGGGCACCAATATAAGTAAAAACTTCATCCACCAGTCCCAGGGATATCAATGACCAGTTCAGGGTCGCCCCCCCTTCCACCATTAAAGTATCAATACCCAGTTCCTTCAACCCGGACATAAGTGCAACAAGGTCCACCCTGTCCCTGCCAGCAATGATGATCCTGGCTTTTTTCTTAAGTTTTTCGACCCTGTCATCGGGTGCAGTTTCACTTACTGCAATTATCTTCTCACCTTCGCCTTTCTTGAAAATATCAGCATCCAGTGGAGTTCTTGCCATACTGTCCACTACAATCCTCACCGGATTCTCACACCCGTTACGCTCCTTGTGATTACACCTTAAGTCCCTGGATTTTACTGTAAGGCTGGGGTTGTCGGCCAGTACAGTGCCTATGCCAACCATTATGGCATCGGCATCAGCACGTAAATGGTCCACCCTCTCAAAATCATTTATTCCTGAAATCCTGACCTGTTTGCGCTTGTATGTGGAAATCTTACCATCTGCTGACATGGCTGCATTAATAAATATATAAGGACGCATCATTGTTGAATTGACTGTTGGGTTATATATTATTGATTGTTTGATGAGCATGTAGGTGAACATCAAAGGACTAACTCATATAGAAGTTCAAGAATCAGTCTAGAATCCTAATAACACTTGAGATTATCACAGACCAGTGTATAGACACATCAAAAGAGTATTATTAGATAATGGACACTCAGGGACTGCCTGCCATAAGGGAGCGCAGATAAATTATCTTTTCATTGCTTCAGCGATTCGTTCCGGAAGGGTGTCAAGCCTCTCATTAATTCCACTGATTGAATCATTGATAATATCGAGTTTACTAAGTTCATCAAGCATACTGAGTTTACTAAGTTCATCAAGCATACCGAGTTTACTAAGCCCATCAAGCTTATCGAGTTTACTAAGCCCATCAAGCTTATCGAGTTTACTAAGCCCATCAAGCTTATCGAGTTTCACATCGATGCTACCTAATTTTACATCATGGCTACTTAGTAAACTGTTGCCTTTATCTAACCTGTCGCTGATCTCTCGCATATCATCGGTAACCACCCTTCCAAACGGGTAAGGTAAATTAAGATTATCTGCAAGCTCTTTGGTTTCAATTTTGGTGTCAGGTCTAACTCTTTCCAAATCATGAATAAATTCTGAAACCGCAGATTCAGGTCCGCTGACCATAATTTTAACTGACCAGAATCATTAAAAACTAATCCATTCAACCCTCTAATCTTTCCACTGGTTTCTACAATCTCCCTGTATCCAACCATTTGGATATGATTAGTTACTGTTGCAAAGATGCTTTTTACTGCGGCTGTCATTATAATGTCCCTTTTCTCACAGTTAGTATTATAGTTTTTTGGTATTTGCTCCCCTCTGGGCGTCGGGCGTTTCTTCATGGCGTGCCTGATTTGGCAGGGGTACACTCCAGACACTGATAAACCGCATAATCATTTTGAGGATTTTTACATAGTCTCATTCTTTCAACATTTTCTATTTCGACTTGCCTTAACAAATCTCTATACCTGATTTTGTAATCATCCCACGTGTTGCAAGAGAAAAGAATTAATGCTATAGTGATTGTTATTGTTATTGATTCCATTGCTTTGGTTTTTGGAGACACATAATAAAACGAAATCTAATGAAATCAACTTATCGATTTCAGATGTGAGAGAAGGAAATGCGTTTATACTTTCCTATACGTAAAAAATAGACAAGATGTCACAAAATGAAAAAAACTGCCCGTACTGCCCCCAGATATGATATGATGTTCAGTGGTGGCAAATTCAATGCCACCCTCCTGATAGGACCTGACCCTTTCGGTGCTTTTTATGATTACAGTGTCTTCCAGGGGGCCAGGCTCAAACTTAAGAAAACCGGTTTTGAGCTTACCGGGCACAAGGTCGGGTTGGATACCTTTGAAACTGTGTTCAATTATAATGGTGACAGTATCAGGGCACGGATAAAGCTGGTCCATGGCCGGAGTTATTCAGGAGGCCTGCAGGAACTCTGGCGTGAGTCGTTGGCGTATGAGGATCTTGTGTATTTGAAAACCCATGCAGGATACGGAAAACACTTGAGCCTTAGCGATGATGTGAGCTGCTTTACCGATGCCATGAAGGAAGGATTTAGTCATCCTGACAGGAAGGCGTACCAGTTGTATTACCTTGATTGCTGCAAGAGTGAGATGTATTACAAGGACATGTTCCGGGAGTATGTGGGGTATGAAGGGGTGGACCTGATACTTCATCAGTGGTTCTGCAATTATATTATTATCGGGCCTGTGGTGGTGCTGTTAAGGGAGTTGATGGCTGGGTCTGGTTTTGAGACTATTGTGGCAGAGATGAACGATGAGTACGGGGTGCCACATGTGGATACTGAGGATGAACCTGAGGATTTGATGCAGGACCGGAAGATGGTTACTTTTTCTGTGGGCTGATAGTGGACAGCCAGATTATGATAAGTGATATCTGATATGTGACCAGAATACCTAACATGAAATTTCTTGACTTTTTCTAACAGG
>Ga0255422_1145_pt1 | contig 16530 bp, 16 predicted proteins | sample ANMaggSeSYBR02D3_FD_182631 | JGI IMG/M metagenome (GOLD analysis project Ga0255422, IMG submission 182631) | Sediment cell enrichment communities from methane seep in Santa Monica Basin, California, United Staets - ANME aggregate JGI... | ecosystem: Environmental > Aquatic > Marine > Cold seeps >... | reverse complement strand
TATAGGATTTTAAATTCATAAATTGCTGATATTTCCGATATTTCCCTTGACAATATATTGTCAGATAAAATAATAGTTAAAATCAACTCAGCAAATCGCTCAATTTAGGTTTAACCTTCACGATCCCATGAAACGCTGGACCATAAAGCATTGATTGGAGCTATGCAAATTTTGAGTTCTATTATAAATAAAAGACCTCATAGCAGCTATCCTGGCGCAGTTGTTGCTTTTTTTTCTCATGTAAAAACCTTATCTTACAAATATTCCAAAATATTATAATAGATATTGATTCACCTGAAAACAAAGATGGGCTACCAACGTAAAGCGGGACAGCCTGTAAATTCAATCAGTTAGTAACTCGTTAGATTTTGCTTGATTATGAAATTACCATAGAGCCAAAATGGCGAAAAGTGTCCCGCTTTAAGTTGGTAGCCCAAAGTCTATAGGAACCTTGACTTCCGATATCCTGATGGACAGGGAGCCCTTGTAATTGAAGATTGTTGATTGAAGATTGGTTAATTGTTATTCGGACAACCAATAACTAATCAACCACTAATCACTGACCAATAAAAGGTGCAAGTGTGGCGATGGGAACGATATTAATTGTTGATGATGAAAAGAGTATCCGGGACCTTTTTCAAAGTTTTCTGTCAAAGGAGGAATATGAGGTTGTCAGCGCGGAAAATGGTCCTGAATGTCTCCGGATATTTAAGGAGAAGGCCATTAACGTTGCTTTGGTCGATATAAAGATGGACGGTATGGATGGGATGGAGGTACTCAGAAGGATAAAAAAAAGAAGCCCTGATTGCGAAGTAATCATCATGACCGGCAATGCCAGCCTGGACTCAGCCATAGAATCGGTAAAAGCCGGCGCTTATGATTATATCCGGAAGCCTTTTGATAAGATAGAAGACGTAGTCAATGTAATAGGCAAGGCCATGGAAAAGCAAAGGTTAACCGTACAAAATAAGGAGCTGATGGATGCTCTCAAGAAAAGGGTCTATGAATTACAGGTTCTATACGAAGTAAGTGATGCTATAGGCTATACCCTGGATTACCGTAAGCTGGTAAAGTTAATTATGAGTTCTCTTCATAAGATAGTTGACGACGATCTCTCTATTTCATTGCTTTTAAATGGAGAGAAAGGACATTTGACTATTCAAAGAAGTCAGTCGGTAACAGATGCTTTTATCAATCAGGCGAAATCGAATGTGTTGGCGGCATCTAATGCCCTTATGGGCGCGGATCTATCAGAAAACAAACTAAAGATTGAAGAACTGCCATACGATAGAAGGAAAGCCAGAGGCGAGAGCTTGGAATCAGAACAGATTAAAACGGATGTTAGATCATTTTTCAATGTCCCGCTGATGATTAAAAATGAATTTACAGGGATGATTAATGTTTGCTCTTATAAGGAGGACGCATTTGATATAGAAGATATTAAACTTCTTTATACCATAGCAAATCAGATGTCAACTGCAATTGAAAGGTTAAGAGGAGTCATTGCAGCCGAGAAGACTAAGATGGAAGTAATGGTAGATAGCATGGTCGATGGGGTGATAATGATAGATGAAGATAAAAAAATAGTAGTTATCAACCCTGCGGCAAGGAAAGCCCTGCACCTTGAGAGCTATCAAGAATTCGGCATTGATTTTGAGGGCATTAGCAAATTGCTGGGATGCAATCCTGTGGAGTTGTTAAGGAGAGAAGGTGCAGGTTCCATAAAAAATGAAGCCCTTATTTATGGTATCCAAAATCAAATGCAAGTCTCTTCCGTCATGGGAAGCGATGGAAAAGCCCTGGGAACTGTGGTGGTTTTGCGTGATATTTCCAGAGAGAAGGAAGTTGACCGCATGAAGTCAGAGTTTATCTCAGTGGTCGGCCATGAGCTGAGAACTCCCCTGACCTCCATAAAAAATGCCGTTAATGTAATTTTTTCAAAAAAGGCAGGGGACATAAATGAAAACCAGATTAGATTTCTCTCCATGGCTGATAGAAATATCAACAGACTGTCAGGCCTTATCAACGATCTCCTGGATATTTCTATGATAGAGGCAGGAAAGATAAATTTTGAGTTAAAGCCTTTAGATTTGGGCACTGTTCTTGATATGGCAATAAATTCTTTAGCATCCAGGGCTGGTGAAAAGTCTATTTTCATCCGTAAGGAGATACCATCTGATCTGCCGCAGGCTTATGGAGATCCGGATAAACTGGAGCAGATCTTTATTAACCTGATTGATAATGCCATCAAGTTTACTCCCCGGGGGGGGCAGATTTGTGTTTCAGCAAGTGAAGTTCGGAGTTCAGAGGTCAGAGATTTCATAAAAGTTTCCGTAACAGATACCGGCACGGGCATCGGCCCTGATGAAATAGAAAAGATATTTGACAGGTTCTATCAGGTAGAAAAGACGCTGACCAGAACGGTAAATGGGTCAGGATTAGGGCTCTCCATTGTCAAAGGCCTGGTTGAAGCCCACGGAGGGAAGATATGGATGGAAAGTGAGGTCGGCAAAGGCTCTAAATTTAGCTTTACCCTGCTTAAATACACTTCTGAGAGGGCCTTCAAGGATTTATTGCATAGAGAAATCCAAAAAGCTAATGAAAATAACACTCCCCTGTCATTGTTGATATTGAAGGTAGATGAATTTGAATATTTGCGTGAAACCCATGGGGAGGCAGAGGCGCTTAAGCTGGCGCGCGAAGTCAGACAGCTTGGTGAAAGCACCGTCCGCAGGAGTACGGATAAAATAAATGTCCGGGCAGATGGCGGGGTAATAATAATTCTATTTGATACACCCAAACAGGGAGCCCTCGCTCTGGCTGACAGGATAAAGGAGTCAGTTTCTAAGCAAAGATTTACGGCAGGCGAAGAATCTATAAAGATCAACCTGGAATTAATCGTAGCGACCTTTCCGGAGGATGGGCGTACCGAGGATGAACTGATGAAAATAATTGAAAACCAAAAAATTTGAAAATTGACAGAATTCCTTTAATATGCAATCGACAATATTCAATTTTCAATCAAGAAAGGTGGGGCTGTGAACAAAAAAAGAGTACTCATAGTTGATGATGAGCAGGACATTGTCGAGTCAATCAAGTTTACCCTTGAGCTTGAAGACATTGAATGTTTGGAGGCCTATGACGGTGAAGAAGCCCTTTCAAAGGCAAAGAAGGAAAATCCGGACCTTATTATCCTGGACGTCATGCTTCCAAAGATGAATGGCTACAAAATTGCCAGGCTTCTCAAGTTTGATGAGTCGTACAACAATATTCCTATCATAATGCTGACAGCCAGAACACAGCAAAATGATATTGAGCTTGGAGAGGAAACCGGCGCAAATGAATATGTTACCAAGCCTTTTGATATGGATATGCTTGTAACTCTGGTCAAGAAATATTTAAGTAAAATATAGGGTTCAGGGTTATGAACATCGAACATCGAACGTCCAACATCGAATGTTGAATGGGAAAAGATGAAGAAACAGAAATAGTCATTCAAGGTTGGGTATTGGTTTTTTATTCGATTTTAAAATAATTTGAAGAGCGGAGCGACATCATTATTCGACGTTCGATGTTCGATGTTGGACGTTCATTTTTTAATAAAATGCCGGTATATAAATACAAAGCCAGAGACAAATTTGGAAAAGCCATAAATGGAGTTATGGAGGCCTCCGGTTACGAGATGGCGGCCAGCCAGGTGGATGACTTAGGCTACATCCCGATTTCCATACAGGAAAAAAAGAAGGATGTCATATCATTAGATTTTCTCCAGGGAGTCAGGGGCGTTAGCCCGGAGGATTTGATTTTATTCAGTCGCCAGTTGAGCGCTCTGTTCAGCGCTGGGATTCCTCTGCTTTCCAGCTTAAATACCCTGGCAGAGCAGACAGAAAATAAGAGGATGAAAGAGACCATAAATACCATCAAGAATGATATCAAAGGGGGAAGTTCCCTGTCAGATGCCCTGCGCAAACATCCCAAGGTATTTTCTCCACTCTATGTCGGTATGATTCAAGCAGGGGAAACCGCGAGTACCCTGGATGAAATTCTGGCTCGTCTGGCCACCATAACCGAACACGAAAAGGATACCAGGGCCAGGATAAGAGCCGCTATACGCTATCCCAAAATAGTGGTAACCGCTATATCGGTGGCCTTTATTGTGTTGGTGACATTTGTCATCCCCAAATTTGCAACTATGTTCACTAAATTCGGAGGAACCCTCCCCCTGCCCACCAGGATAATGATTGGTATAAGCCATGTTTTCCGTGATTATTGGTTTGTAATGATTATTGCGGCATCCTTAGTTGTTCTGGGATTTCACTGGTACACAAACACCGAATCGGGGAGATTGAGATGGGATGGTTTTAAGCTGCGCATTCCGGTATTTGGCACCCTCTTTCTGAAGATTTCCATGTCGAGGTTTACTAACATACTGGGGATGTTAATACGAAGCGGTGTTCCCATATTGGTCACCCTGAAGATTACTTCTGCTACCGTTGGCAATACCGTAATTATCCAAGAAGTACAGAAACTCAGGGAAAGCGTTATGGAAGGAAGTGGGCTATCCCAAGTACTAAAAGAGAGTGGGATATTCACGCCCATGGTGGCGCAGATGATCTCTGTCGGTGAGCAGTCGGGCAAGATGGATGAGATGATGGCTAAGGTGTCACAGTACTATGACTTAGAGGTGGAATATACCATTAAGAATCTCTCTACCCTTATTGAGCCGATCCTGATCATAATCATAGGGGGAATGGTTTTATTCCTGGCTCTGGCAATATTCCTTCCCATGTGGGACATGGCCGGGGTAGCAATGCGGTAATAATTGAAGACCAAAAAAATTGAATATTGTATATTGAAAATTGAATATTGAAGGTATTCTGTCAATTTTATGTTTTATTATTCAAAACAGTGGAGCGAAGCGACTTCATTAAATAGTAAATAGTAAATAGTCAATATTCAATTGAAAGGGCGAAGCGATTCCACAAATATACAATATTCAATCCAAAAAGGAGGTAAAAAGAAATGAAGAGACTAAAAAATGAAGGTGGTTTTACGCTTATTGAACTGGTTGTTGTCATAGTGATCCTTGGCATTTTGGCTGTCATTGCCGTGCCCAAGTATATGGACCTAAGAGTCCAAGCTGAAGAGGGAGTGGCCACTGGAGTGACGGCTGCCTTGAGGGGAGCTATTGCCATTGCCCATGCAAAGTACCTGATGGACAATACTCAGACTTACGATGCCGATGCCATAGTAGCTGCTATCGAACAAGAAGGCCTTACTAGTTTAGTGAATGCATCAGACACAATTACGGCTACCTTCCCCAGCACAAATACCTATACCTGGACATATACGGACAATGCAGGTACCACACCCGCCACGGTGGCAAAGGGTTGGTAATTTACGCTTTGGGCATGAGAGACTGAAAAAAACGTCCAACATCGAACGTCGAATAATGAAATCGGTGAGTTTATGCTGAGGGACCGAAGAGCTCCGCCAGTTTATAAATTGGCGGAATTCCTTATTCAAAATTCGACGTTCAATGTTCGATGTTGGACGTTCATCTTTTAAGAACGGGCATGTGGGCTTTGCGCTTATGACATTACATTATGTCCCATGGATTAATGACATGAAAGGCTTTACTCTCATTGAGATTGTGGCGACACTGGTCATCATTGGGGTCATGTCTGTGACAGCCGCTGTCAGGCTTACAGGCACCTCAACAATCTCTGTAAGAGGGGCGGCAGAGATGATTCAGACAGATATTAGATATGCACAGGAGGTGGCTATGGCTGAACATACGGCAAAGAGTGTAATTTTCAGCAACGGCTCGTCAGCTTATACATTCAGCCCCGCAAGCGGCATGGATCCTTTGGGTGAACTGCCCTCAGGGGTAACCATAAGCAATGATTTTACCGTCACATTCAACACGTTAGGAGAACCTACCTCAGGGGGCGGGGGTTCTGTAAGTATATCGGCTGATGGTCAGATTAAGACCATTAGCGTTACTAATTATACTGGAAAGGTGAGTATAAATTAGGGGTCAGGGTTACAGATTGAAATACAGGATGCAGGATAGAAAAATAAAAAACAAAAAACAGGGACCAGATTTTAATCGTCAATCATCAATCGTCAATCCCAAAGGGTTCACCCTTGTGGAGGTTATCATTTTTATTGTAGTGGCAGGGATTGTTGCATCGACGATTTTCATCCCTTTAATGACCGGTCTCAAGGGAAGCATGTTTCCTGAAAAGGTGGCTACTGCAACCTGTCTGGCGCAATATAAAATGGAGGAATTCGTGGCATATGACTCATCACCGGTCACACCACTTACAGACTACACATCAGCGGACATTTCCGGTTACCAGTGGCAGTGGAATATTTCCTATGTCGATGGAAACCTGGAAAATCCACAATACGAGGAAGACACGAAGTACAAGCTCATTCTGGTGAGGATAAAGGATGCCGATAACGAGGTCGTTGAACTGCGGACTGTGGTTACCAGGCGACCTGCGGATGAATAAAGATAGTCTGCGGTTCAAAACAAGAGGCCGGCATGAACTCAAAAGGGATGACCCTGGTTGAATTAATAGTAGTAATAGTGCTGCTTGGTATTATAGGCATCTTTACCTTTCAGTTCATAGGCAGCAGTGTGGAAACCTATATCATAGTAAGCAATCAGACAGGGCTTCTCGCTGAGGCAAAGCCGGCTATGGAGCGGATGGCAAGAGAGGTTAGAGATGCTGAAAGCATTTTAGCCCCGGCCCCCGGCTCATCTTCAAATTCCATCAATTTTACAAAAAGCCATTCCACTGCGGTTGATAGCACTACAAATATAACTTTTCAAGTCACTGGAGGTATCCTGGAACGAAAAAGGGGGACTAATGAACCCGAACCCCTGGCAGAGAATGTGCCAGTTGGTGGTTTTACTGTAAGCAATGATTCCAATGAGATAAAATTAGAACTAACCCTTTCTCTAACTGGTGGAGAAAATGTTACCCTGCATACAAAGGTCTATCCCAAAAATATATCATCTCAGTTTGATGGCGACTGGAAAGAAGTTGTCCAATGAGAAATGACGGAATATCTGTTGTGGCAATAGTCATAGTCCTTTTGTTCATGAGTGCTTTAGGATTTGTCTTTTCCTCATTGATTATAACCAAGCAAAAATCCGCACATTTGCCACTTAAATCTGCTCAGGCCTTTTATGCGGCCCAGGCAGGGATAGAATATGCAATTCGCTATGCTTGTGACTGGGAGGATTTCGATCCTAACAGCTCCTTTTCAGCAACCAACAGTCTGGAAACAGGAAGTTTTAGTGTGACCTATGACCCGGTAGAACAAAATATAACCTCAACCGGCACCGCCGGGACAGCGACAAGGGTAATCTCTCTGGCTTCATTTCCTCTCTACGTGGCAGGCGGAGGGATCACTTTAGATCCGGATCCGGAGAATCTACCCTATCAGGACCCGGCACAGGGGGAGCAAAAGAACATCTGTGTTCCTACCCTGAACAATTACGATTACGATATTTACATTTTCCGGATAGATTTGGCCAAGGAAGGGGGAAAGCAGGCCAGGCTGGATCAAATCAGGCTTGGCGATACTACAGTATGGTCAGGGAATAAGGTGGATGTTTCCACAAATCCTGATAGTCCAACTCCTTTTCCATTTAATCAAGTAACTTACTATACTATGGCTCCGGGTGAGTCGCTGGATAGAATTGAGGTCAGGGCTACGGCTGAAGTTTCAGGGACATGGCACCTAACCTTTCACTATTCCAGGCAGACTGACCTGTCCGACCCTGAGACGAGTACAATGACATTTATTATATCATGAATAGCATCGGCCTTGATATTGGCAGCCATTCCATAAAACTGGTGGAGCTTAGACATACCATTAAAGGGGTTTTTCTCACCAATTTTGCGGTTAAGTATCTTCCCCCTGAAGCCGGAGAGGAAGGGGGTAGAAATGTAATAGTGGAAAAGATAAAGGAGCTTTTGCATGAGGAAAATATAAAGGCCCAGAAGGTGATTATAGGAGTAAGCGGCCATCAGATCGCCATAAGGCGCATCAGCCTTCCATCCATGCCAAAAAAGGAACTAAAAGAGGCGGTAAGATGGGAGGCCAGGAAATTGATTTCCTTTTCCCCTGAGAAGGCCATCGTGGATTTTCAGCCTCTATGTGAGATAGTCGAAGAAGGGGCAAAAAAGCTTGATCTTATGGTGGCGGTAGCGGAGAGGGAATTCATAGAGAACCAGTTAGGTATTATTAAAGAGGCAGGGCTCAGGACTGCGGGTGTGGGCACTATCACTCATGCCTTGTGGCATTCCATGCAAACGATTCCCGAGGCCAGGAAAGGGGTCACCGCCCTCATCGACATTGGGGCCGCAAAAACCAGCATAAACATAGTTAAAGATAACAAGCTGGAGTTTAGCAGAGAGATAACTACCGCCGGCAATGCCTTTACTAAGGCTATAGAAGAGGTGGGAACCCTGGAAGGTGCTGCCCTAAATTTTGCCGGGGCCGAGGAGATTAAAAAAAAATACGGCATACCGAAAGAAGAAAATGTTGAAGCGGCTGAAGGCCATGTTCCCTTGCAAAAGATCTCTTTTGCGATAAGGCCGGTCCTTGAAAGATTGCTGACTGAGATAAATCGTTCTTTTGAATTTCATAAAAGCCAATTTAAAGAAAAAGAAAATGTCGGGAGAATATTTATATCCGGAGGAGGTGCAAGACTAAAAGGCTTAAAAGAATATCTAACGGATCAATTGGACACACGGGTGGAATTGTCAAGTCCCTTTGAAGACATGGCCCCCTGTTTGGTTGCAGCCACTGGTTTGGCCCTGGGCAAGGCTAAAGAGATCAATCTTTTGCCTGAGGAATTAAGGCTTATCCCCAGGGTGTTGCTGCAAAGATACTATCCTGGGGCCCTGGCCTGTTTGGCAGCTTTTGTCCTCTTTGGCATGTGGCTTCAAATGAATGTAACAAGTACCGGCTATGGAAAGGATCTGATCTCAAAAAAGGCGGAATTGGTCGGTTTGCAATCAGCCAACAAAAGGCTTGTTCAATTGGAAGAAACAAAGAAAAGATTGGAACAGGAGAATGCCCTCCTTCCGAAAGCAGCTTTTGAACAACCTACATGGGGAGAGATATTGAAAGAAATAAGCCGCATTGTTCCCGGGAAAACCACCTTAACTGGCCTCTCTCTGCGGACAAAAGGAACAGCAAAAGAACTACGGCTCAAAGGAGTCGCCTTTGGGGGAGACGCAGAAGTACTGCGAAGTATAGTTGAGATCATGGAAGGTCTGGATAAATCGCCTTTTTTCAAAGATGCCCGGCTATCTTTTAGTGAGGAAAATAACGAATACAGCGAACATGGGGGGAGCTTTGAGCTCAGATGCGGGGTAGTTCCTTTTAATTGAAGATTGTATATTGAAAATTGAATATTGAATATTGAAGGAATTCTGTCAATTTTAGCATGACAGACTATGCACTGCTACAAACTGAGCTTATTTGTCATTTCGACTGAAAGGAGAAATCTTAAGAATGACGGAAACGCAAGTTATAACCGTGTCAAGCATAATTCCAATCAAAACAGCGGAGCGAAGCGACTTCCACAAATCTTCAATCTTCAATTGTCAATCTTCAATATACTCGGGCATCGAATCATGACTAAGAGAGAAAAGATAATGATTGGGGCTGCGGTTTCTGCGGTGGTGTTTGTGTGTTTCTATATGTTTTTTTATCAACCAGAAAAGAAAGAGCTATTGAGGCTGCAAGAGGAAATAAAGACTGTAGCCCTTGAGATAGATAGAATAGTCAGAGCGATTCCGGGTTTAAGAAATTTGGAGGAAGAGGTTGCCAGGGAGCAGAAAAGCGCCTCTTTGGTCAAGAGAATTCCGTCTGGTGAAAAACCGGTGCAGGAACTTCTACGGCAGTTGGCAGGGGAGGCTTCCATGCTAGATATGGATGTGATTTCACTCAGATCCGGAGAAGAATCGGAATCAGCCCATGGAGAGTCGCCTTACAAGAGGCTGGCCGTGGTGATGAACATTCAATGCCCATACCGCCATCTGGGTTCATATCTTAAGAGGGTAAACGATTTGCCCGGATTGGTTACCGTTAATGAACTTGAAATAGTAAGGGATAACCAGATTTTTCCCAGGGTGAAGGTGAAATTGACTTTAGGTGTTTGGGTAAAAAGTTGAGCGATTAGCCTTTAGCCATTAGCTGTTTGATTAAAGCTATTAGCCATTAGCGGTTAGCTCTTAGCTAAAGGCTAACTGCTAAAAGCTAACTGCTCAATTTAGGTCGAAACGAGAATCGAGGAACGACATGCGAGTTGTAGTCCTGGCAGCCGCCGTAGTCTTTTTCATCTGTCCACCGGAGAAAGCCTGGGGCAGAGATCCGTTTGACTTGCTTCCTGGTGTGCAATTAAGGGCAACTGCGGAAGAGGGAGCCCCTGAGGCTGTAAAACCCCATATCAAAAAGGTCACCGCTATTCTGATCACCGATTCTCGAAAGGTGGCCTCTATTAACCACAAGGTGGTGGCGGTTGGAGATTTGATAGATGGAGAAAAGGTTCTGGAAATTAAACCCGATAGAGTGATTTTAGAGAAGGACGGCCGGAAGTATGTAATTACTCTTGAGAAAAGCCCTATTCAATGGACAAAAGATAAATAAGCGTTCAGAGGTTCACGGTTACAAAAATAAAGGAAAGAAATGTGAAAAATAGAAGCCTTATACTTTTGATACTCCTTATTGTCATTGGATGCGCAAGCCCCAAAGCAGATGAGAAGAAGGTTTCTATAATCACCGGCCCGGCGCCTCCCACCGCGCCTCCCACGGCGGTTAAGGAGAAACTGGAGGAGTTAATGGTATCTCCCATCGAAGAGGAGATAAAGGAGCCCGAAAAACTTTACAGCCTGTCCTTTCGGGAGGCGGATATCCACGAAATACTGACGGTTTTAGCCAGGGAAAGCAAACTGAACATGGTCGTTGATTCCGATGTCACGGGAAGGGTCACAGTAGATTTAAAAGAGGTTACCTTAACCAGGGCTCTCGACTGCCTTCTTACCCCGCTGGAGTTGCAGTATAAAAGAGATGGCAATGTCATTCGGGTATCACCTGTCAGGATGCAGACCAGGATCTTTTTCCTTAATTACCTGACCACTAAACGTGTGGGAAGTGGCGCCACATCAGGCACCACCGGCGGAAGAGCAGGAGAGGAAGGCCAGGTATTGAATACGGGAAGTTTCATCAAAGTGGAGACATCCGATACCGCAGATCTCTGGAAAGAGATAGAGGATGGTTTAAAGAGTATCTCTTCGCAAGAAGGCAGGCTGGTCATCAATAAGATATCAGGTTCTATCCTGGCTGCCGACTTTCCTCAAAACCTGGCCAGGATAGCCGAATTTTTGGAGACCATTGAAGGCTCAGCGCAAAGACAGGTGATGATTGAGACCAGGATAATAGAGGTAACTCTTTCTGATGAATATCAGATGGGTCTTGACTGGTCTGTCATCGCCAAAAGCGGTGGTTTTAAGGGAACCTTTACTCAGGCGCTCAGCCCTGCTTCCGAGGCCTTCCAGATAGGCGTCTCCAATTCCGACTTGTCTTTTCTCTTTTCTTTTCTTCTGGATGCCATGTCAAAACAGGGCAAAATAGATATTCTGTCCAGCCCAAAGGTTTCCGCCTTAAATAACCAGCCGGCCATTATAAAGGTGGCCACGGAGGATGTCTATTGGGAGAGGCAAACCGAGACCGACGCCCAAGGGAGGTACACTTCCAGCACGCCACGCTGGATCACCATAGGCATTCTCCTTGGGGTTACTCCACAAATAGGTTCTGACGGCTTGATTATTATGGATATTCATCCCAGTATCACCGAAAAGGCAGGCGAGTCGGTATCGGCTGAAGGCGATATCGCTCCCATCCTGACTGTGAGGGAGACCAATACGGTGGTCAAGGTAAGAGACGGCCAGACCATCATTATTGCCGGGCTTCTACAAAAAAAGGCATCGAATGAGGTAACCGGTATTCCCTTTTTGCAGAATATTCCCTTTTTAGGTTATCTTTTTAAAAAGACTGTGGAAGAGAAAAGAAAGACAGAGCTGATAATTACGCTTACTCCCAGGATTGTGGTGGGAAATGAAATCGAAAATCGATTCATTAGAGAACTTTCATCTGAGTGGGAAGAGGTAAGATAATGTATCTTGATTTCTATGGACTAAACGAAAAACCCTTTAGTCTGACCCCTGATACCAGGTTCCTGTATCTGGGCAAAAATCATCAGGATGCATCAAACAATCTTCTCTACGGGATCAGGGAAAAAGAAGGGTTTGTGGTGCTTACAGGCGATATTGGAACCGGAAAGACTACCATTGTTCGGGCGCTGCTGGAAAGGCTGGGTAAAGATACAAGCACCGCCCTGATTTTAAATCCCATGCTGGAAGGAGAGGAGTTATTAAAGTGCATCCTCGAGGAGTTTGGAATTGGCAATACTGGAGACACAAAGAAGGAGTTAATTGACAGGTTAAATCAATTTTTGCTTGGCGAACTCATGCAGGCAAGAGGAGCTGTTTTAATAATAGATGAGGCGCAGCATCTCTCAGAGCAAGCCCTGGAAGAAATAAGGCTGCTCTCCAATCTTGAAACAGAAAAGGCAAAGTTGCTTCAGATCATCCTGGTCGGTCAGATTGAGTTACATGAAAAGCTGAAATCTTCATTCTTAAGGCCGCTAAACCAAAGAATCTCCATCCGCTATTATCTTCTCTCCCTAAGCAGAATTGACACGGAAAAATACATTTATCACCGGCTGCTGGTGGCAGGATCTAATGGTCATATCACCTTTTCTGCCGGCGCTTTAAACGAGATATTTAAATATTCCCAGGGGATTCCGCGTCTTATTAATCTTGTTTGTGAGCGGACACTGCTCGCCGGATATGCCAGGCAAAGTAACCACCTGGATAAAAAGATGGTGAAAAGGGGGATTGAAAGCATTGGAAAACAAGGAGTTCCTTCCGCAACCTCTTCCAAAAACAGGAGAGCCTTATTTTTAGGGGCTTTAGCTCTGCTTCTGGGATGTATCTATCTTATAGGCTTTCAAGGCGAAACTCCATATGTAACCTTTTCAAACACCACTTCCACCGATGAGGGCACATTCCGAACCGCTCAATTGATTTTTTATCCGATTCACAACACTTCCACCGATGAGGGCACATCCTCCAGCCATCCTTATAGTATCCATATTACCTCCTATCGAGACAATAGACGAGCCCTTATAGACGTTAATCAACTTCGGAAGCTGGGATATGAGGCATTCATCACCAAAAAGGATATCCCCGGCAAAGAAATCTGGTATAGGGTGATGTTCGGGAAATTCCAGACCAAAGATGAGGCTCAGGCGATGTTAGAGAAGATAAAGGCGCTCAAAGATTTTTCTGATGCCCGGATAGTGAGGGATGAGGGAGATATGGGATGAGCCTCATTGTTGATGTACTAAAAAGGGCACAGAAGGATGCAGTAAGCATAAAGCCTCCCCCGCCATTCATCGAATATCCCTATAAGAAGGACTTAAGCTTAAAGGCCATTATCTCCAGACATGTCTGGCTTTTCAGTGGCGCAATAGGATTTGGTATAATCATGCTTTTTATGGTTTTTATGATAACCCGGCAGGGGGGGAAGCCCACTCCCGGGCCGGCTGTGTCTAAACTCGTTACGCATTCTCAAGAATTCTCTGCGGTTTTGCCTGAAGCCCACACTCTTCAAGAAAAATCCGCTCCAGAGCAAAAGAAAAAAATCAGGGTCATAGAACCTGAAAAAAAGATAACCGCTTCCTCCCCCCCCCTCTCCAAAAGGCAAAAAGATAAAACCGGAGAATGCAAGCGGAAAAATTTTGTTGAAAAAAAGCTCCTTCCATGACGTTATGGACCAATTTTACCTTGCCCTTTCTCATCAAAAACGAGGGGAGAAAGAGAAGGCCATTGAGGGGTACAGAAAGATTATCGAAATGGATCCCATGAATGTCGAGGCCCATACAAATCTGGGTGTGATTTACAAGGATATGGGAAAACCGGTGCAGGCCGTTAAGGAGTTCCAAATGGTCATTTCCATGAACCCAAGGCATGAGAAGGCTCACAATAACTTAGGGGTTATCTTCTATCTCCAGGGAAATTTGAAAAAGGCTATTCAAGAATTCAGAGAGGTTCTTGATATCAATCCAAAAAATAAAGAGGCATATATAAACCTGGGGGTTATTTACAAGAAAGTAAATCAGACAGGCAAAGCCAAAAGGATGTTTGAGAAAGCCCTTTCTATTGATTCGCATTCTCCTGAGGTCCACTACAATCTGGGTCTTATCTCCGAGGAAAGTGGCGATATCAAAGAGGCCATATCCTGCTACCGAAAGTTTATTGACTTCTCAGGTAGCACATACCCTGAACTGACGGCAAAGGTTAAAAGCCATTTGGAAATGTTATTACAATCTCAAAGATGATACAGGATCATGAAAAAAATGAACATCGAACGTCCAACATCGAACATCGAATGATGAAATCGCTTCGCTCCGTCAGTTTATAAATTGACAGAATACCTTATTCGACGTTGGACGTTGGACGTTCAATGTTCGATGTTGGATGTTCATCTTTTAATTAGCGCTTACGGTCTCTGAACCTCTGAACAAGGATAATAATATGTCTGCAATTTATGTTGATCTGGATAGTTACCTGATAGATGAGAAGCTTATAGAGCTGGTCCCTGAAAGTCTGGCTCGGCGTTATCAACTCATACCTCTATTTAAGATCGGCAATACCTTAACCCTGGCCATGTCTGATCCTCACAATATTTTTGCTCTGGATGAGGTAAGACTCAAGACCGGCTGTGAAATAGAACCGGTTGTCAGCACCGACATTCAGCTCAAGACAGCCATCAACCGATATTATGGAGTCAGGGATTCTATAAAAGAGGTCATAAAAGGATTTTCCGAAGACGGTTCTAAGCCTTCAGGCGTAGATGAAGCCCCTGCAATTAAGCTACTGAATTTGATTATGGCCCAGGCTATTCGGGATGGCGCCAGCGACATACATCTGGAGCCTGATGAAAACAGTTTACGCACCCGTTACCGGATTGATGGTCTTCTTCACGAAGTTAGTTCCATTCCCAAGGAACTCCAGCCTGCCGTTATCTCGCGGGTAAAGGTTATGGGAAACATGAACATCGCCGAAACTAGAGCCCCTCAGGATGGACGTTTTCATATAAAAATGGAGGGCAAAGATATTGAGCTGCGTATTTCAACCTTCCCTACGATTTACGGTGAAAACCTGGTTCTTCGCATTCTCGATCAAAGCGCTGCCTTAATGGGATTGGAAGATTTGGGATTTTTCCCGGAAACATTAAGGGCTTACAAAACCCTCATCAAGAGACCACACGGTATTATGTTAATTACCGGACCTACCGGCAGCGGGAAAACCACTACGCTCTATGCCTCTTTAAATACCATTAATTCTCCCGAAAAGAACATCATCACCATTGAAGACCCTGTGGAATATCGACTCAACCTCATCCGCCAGACACAGATTAACCCTAAGGCGGGCGTGACCTTTGCTGCAGCTATAAGATCCATCCTCCGTCAGGATCCCGATGTCATTATGGTGGGAGAAATAAGGGATTTAGAAACCGCAGAGACTGCTATCCGAGCTGCCTCAACCGGACATCTGGTTTTTAGCACCCTCCATACCAACGATGCTCCGGGGGCATTAACTCGCCTGATGGATATGGGGGTGCAGCCGTATTTAACCTCTTCTTCTGTTGTGGGAGCCTTAGCCCAACGTCTGGTTCGCATCATTTGCCCCAGGTGTAAAGAATCTTATCAACCGGAAGAACAGGTAGTTAAGGATTTGGCCATAACAAGGACACAAGACCTTGTTTTCTATCGAGGTAAAGGTTGTAAGAATTGTCGGCAGACGGGATATAAAGGGAGGATCGCCCTCTTTGAACTTCTAATGGTAAACGACCCCATACGGGATTTAATTTTACAAAGGGCGTCATCCAGGATGATTAGAGACGCGGCCAGAGAGACCCAGGACATGAAAACCCTTTGGGAAGATGGTGTAGACAAAATCTTAAAAGGAATCACCACCATCGATGAGGTAAGCAGGACAACCTTTGGGGATGAGTTATAATCTCAAGCTTCAAGAGACTATCCAATAACCGAGAAATCTTTTCCCAGGGGAAGAATTAAGATCGTTTTGATGGCATCTTTCAAAATAGGTCAAAAGTAGTTGACACTTTAACATGTACGATTACACAAAAACTCTAAACTTACTTTATTTTGGGCCAAAGCTGGAATCACCTCAAGGTTTCGATGCTATTAAACGAAATAGCAGCCAACCCAATTATATGCGCGATGACCATACCCTGAAAAATACAGGCAAATCTTTTTTAAACTGATTTGCACCTAAATATACCTGAGCATTGACTATTTTTCGCTAATTATCTATTATGCATTCCCACGCTGGAGCACAATGTCAT
>Ga0255422_1141_pt2 | contig 16632 bp, 17 predicted proteins | sample ANMaggSeSYBR02D3_FD_182631 | JGI IMG/M metagenome (GOLD analysis project Ga0255422, IMG submission 182631) | Sediment cell enrichment communities from methane seep in Santa Monica Basin, California, United Staets - ANME aggregate JGI... | ecosystem: Environmental > Aquatic > Marine > Cold seeps >... | reverse complement strand
TGGAACTTCATCCCCCTTGTGAGCCGAGGAAACACTAAGAACATAACCTTGATGAAACATTTCTTCCGTCCTTCCTTCCATACTAGAAAGGGCATCTCTCGTTAACAGAGAGGGGAGCACTTCTTTCTTGGGAATACTTATACCACCCACATGTTCCTCTCCTGAAGAGTCTAGCCGAGGAAATATCATAAGGTAGCCGGGCTTTTCATGAAAAGTTACCCTATCAAGATAAACACATCCATATTGCTCCGTCAAAACTACTCGTGCATCATTCTCAAATTCTACCTCTTGAAGACTTTGGAGAAAAAGTTTCGCAAATGCCACCCTCCTCTGAATCCCCTCCTGATGATCATTGAACTCTGGTTCTATATCCGACATAATAGAATTTTCTGAAATAACTGGGGAGTTTGTTAGACAATAAGTATATACATTGTAAATTCAAATATGTCAATATTGTTAAAAAAAGAGAGGCTTTCGCCTCTCTTCCTAAAACCAACAATATGACTACTGTGTTGGCTCATTCCCGAACTCAAAATCCAACGAGTGCGCACTATAAAACTGTTTGATCGAGCTCTGAAGTAACGCCCTAAACTCCGTCAGTGTTAAACCCTCAGGACAATCCTTAATTCTAAACATCGGCAGTACTGATTGCCGACCACTTAACTTAAGAGTGGCAAGCTTAGGTGTTACAAAAGTTGAAAGTATCAGCCTCTCAGTTGTCACAGCCCCAACTCTCCCATCTGTGATACACTTAATGGCTTCAGGATCTGCAAGCATTAGTATAGGTAGAACTGTTGCTTCCATCCATCTTATTAGTTCCGGATTGGGACGCCTCGTCTCACCATCCGTCTCTAAAAGCGGAATCCCCAACTCTGTTAAACATATAACATTCGGATTACCCAGCACTAAACTCTCAATATCTTCGTCCTCACATAGTGCTATCACTTGCTTCTTCTGGCCATCCGTTAATGATAAGTTATGAGCACCTAGCCATGCATTACATTCCGGACTCTCCATCCCTGAAGTAAGAGATTCTGATGTATCATTCACATCCCACATATCCACCCCCTGAAGCAGAGGAGATCCCTCAGAAAGATATAATGGACTGCCTAGTATATCTGTCATAAACGGTACCTACTAAAATTATATTTCCCTTTTCAATACAGGCTTCTGAAGGGAGAGATTGTGACAATCTCTCCCAATTTTCACTAAACTACCCCTACTCTTTCTTCTCTTCAGCAGCATCTTCCTTTTTAGCCCCACCTTCCTCTCCTTCTTCGCCCTCTTCTCCCTCAGGAGCCTCAGCCTGCTCTGTTGTCTCAACATCTTCAATAGGTGCTTCTCCTTCTGCTGCAAGTGCTGCTTCCTGTTCTTCAGTAATTGGTGCTGTAGCAGCAACAATTGCCTGCTCCAACTCGCCCTCTTCCATCATCAACTTAACCCCTTTTGGAAGAACGATATCCTTTATCGCAATAGAATCACCAATCTCGATAAGCAGTGAGCGGTCAATTTCAAATTCAGACGGTAGATCAGATGGCAGACATCTAACTTCGACCTCATTAATTGACTGAAGAACGACTGCACCGGTTTTCTCCGCAGGTGCTTCGTTTATTAGAACCAACGGAACCGCAGTATCAATTTCTTCCTTCATATTTACAACGTAGAAACTAACATGTCGGAGCTTTCTATTGACATAATCAACATCAATTTCCTTAATCAAAACTTTCATCGGAGATTTCTTGCCGTCAAGCATAAGATCTACGATTGTGGACTCCCCTACTTCCTTATACAACTTGATGAATTCTTTGTTATCAACAACAATGTTCGTTGATTCGACCCCGAAACCGTATACAACAGCCGGAATCTTGCCCTCCGCACGCAGAAGTTTAACCTTTTTTCCAGTAATTTCTCGTGGAGATGCATTTAGTTTGTTTTCACTTTGTGTCATGAATAGTTACCTCGATAAATTAAAATCTGTCTCACCTGATGACGTAGGGATTATAGCGGAATGACAAAGTGTTTTCAACTAGATTGAGATTACAAGTAGTTAGAACCCGGTTTGTGGTTGGTACTAAGTTCAAACGTTGTTAAAAGGTTGTTAAAACGTAGCTGAAAAACAGCGTAGAGCATCAAAACTGTTCTAACCTAAATCTAAAAAGATGTTTCCACCGTGCAACCGGTCTTGGGGTCCGGGGGAATTATGCGCCGTTCACAAGAAAATCGCAAACTACGTTAATTAATTCTCTCCAGCGCTTTTGCCTACTTTTTGCGTAAAAAGTGGGAAGAACAAAAGAGCCTCTTTCCCCCTCCTCGGAGGGAATAACACAAAGTACTAGGACAGAGTCGCTCTCTGCTTTATTTATTTTACCCCTCCTGCCTTCAGATTTCATCCGAAGCCACCCCCCAAGGGAGGGAAAACTAAACACTGTGCATCGCCCCTATATCTTTTTTCCTCTCATACGAAACCAAGAACAAGGAAATCGCAAAAAGCACACAGCCCTGCTTCAAAGTAAGCAAGTAATGATCAAGGTTCAGAACAAACAAAAGGTAGAGAACAATAGGGATAACAATATATAAAAAACGATTATTAATATTCCTTCTCAACGCCATAGCAGATAAAGCAGCAATATACAAAATGAAAAACACTGCAGAAAGCACGCCGGTCTCCGATGCCACCAAAAGAAACACATTATGCACCGGCTCAACAATGAAAGAGAAATGCGACAAAAGAGGCTTATTTTCACCAATATACTCCAGATAACCATTCGGACCGAGACCAAAAGAGGGATTCTCCCGAATTGCGTCAATGGCAATTTCCTGCATAGAAATTCTATCCGAAAAAGAATTCCTGTCGTAAGTAAATAGCGAGTTGATACGCTCCTGGAAAACAAAGATAAACACCGCTGTAATCACAGCTATCAACAAAAGCAAAGTAGAATAACTGAACACCGAATGAAAGTTACGGATAATAAACCATGCCAGCATCATGACAAGGGAAAGACCAATTGCAAGCAGAACAGTCCTAGATTGACCAAGGTAAAGTCCAAGGATAATAACGGAGAGTAGGGCACCTAACTTAAAATTTCTTCTAGAGAACACCTCCGAGGACTTTAGATGCAAACCCCCGGCAACGAAATAAAAACCAATGATCACAAACGCAATAAACAGAAACCCTGATAACAAGTTAGGGTGGGGAAAAGTACCATAAGCTCTCACACGAAGTGTGTCCCCAATCATTGATTTCGATATATAAATCAAACCTTCGTTGAATACCGACTCCCCAACGGCAGCTAAGCCAATTGAGCTATTCAAAACAACTTGTAGAATCCCAATCAAACTTTGGATAACAGCAGAAGATGCAATAATATTGAAAATTTGATTGTATGAAATTTCAAAAAGAATCAAATAAAATAACGAGAAATCTACAAGAATTTGAAGACGTGAGATAGACTCGGGAAGTGAGTTGTTTATGACTGCCGAAGCAATGGATACTACAAAGATTACAGCTGAGAAGAATAGGGGATTTAGAAGGATTCTACGCAAAGTATTAACAGTTAATGACTTCACTCTAAAGTTCTTAATCAACTCAAAAACCCTGATACACCCATAAATATACAGGGGGATTTCGAACAAATGCAGCGTCAGCAACATATAGTCAGAAATTCTTCCCAAAATGAACGCCTGTTCGTCTCTCAGGATTAGAAATCGATTGAACGGAAATAAGAATAAAGCAGAGAGTGCAAGAAAGTTTTTAACATTCCTGGCACAAAGTAGCGCAAACCAATAGATTGCAAACCCAATAAAGAATGGTATAAATCTGGACAAATCTCTATGGAGAAAAACCTGAATGCAAACGGTGAAAATTACCTCTGCTGCAATCCCCACAAAAAAGACAACCCACCTGGAGTAGGTGGGCAGTTTAAAATTTTTTGATAAAAACTCTTTTAGTCTATTGTGCACTAGCAGGTTGAATAACTATATGTCTAGCCTCCCCATATCCCTGACTCTCAGTTTTAACACTTTCCTCATCAGAAAGCGCCATATGAATCAATCGCCTGTCTGCCGGAGACATCGGCCGCAGAGAAACTTCTACATCAAAATCAACTACTTGCTGCATAGCCTTTAATGCCATATCTGTAATATTTCTCTTTCTTTTCTCGCGGTAATCATTAATGTCCACAAAAACAGAATTCCATTCACCAGTTTCTTTTTTCAACATTAGAGCAAAAATCGTTTGAAATGCCTCAAGGTTTACCCCTCTTTGCCCAATCATAACACCAAGATCGTCCCCAACCACTTTAATCAGTACATATTTCCTGTCTCCATCCCCCGGTTCTATCTCTACATCAATCTCACACTCAAATCCTAACCTTACGGTAAGCATTTCAACTGCTAGCTCTTTTGCCTTTTCAACTATTTGCTGCTCATCCATAGTAATTCTATATCGATAAATTATTTCTTCTTTGGGTACAGTTTCTGAAACTTATTGACTAAGTTTACCCGAGTTTCAGGACTTACAATAAGTCTCTGAATTATAACAAACAAATTCTGAACCGTCCAAAAGATACTTAGGGCTGCTGAGAATAAACTTGAGCCGCCGGAGTATCCTAGCGCCATTACTACGGTGAAAATCGGAAGTAAATACGTCATTTGTGTATTCATCATTCCTGTCATAGACTCCATCGATGGCATATCATCATCTTTCTTTTTCTTCTTTCCGGATCCTTTCTTTGCCGGAGCCATTGAAGGAGTTAAAAGTTTCGTGGAGAATAATTGTGTAAGACCAACCAAAAGTGCAAGAACTACATAAGGAATAATTTGTGGATCAGACCACGAAAAGTCAGCTGCAACTTTGCCCAGATCCATTCCAAGGAAGTTTAGGTTAATCTCGTATCCTTCGGCAAACTCAAGAAAGCCAAAATATGCCAGAGAGTTGAACGCAGAAGCACCTTCATTGATTAGCGTAACAACAACACTTCTGACCTGAATCAGAAATACTAGCTGAATTATCATCGGAAGACAGCCGCTTACAGGATTAAAGCCCTTCTCTTTATAGAGCTTCATCTGCGCTTCGTTCAGTTTCTGTTTATCGTTCTTATATTTTTTCTTCAGTTTCTCAATCTCCGGAGCAAGCTCTTTCATCGTGCCTGCAGACTTCAGCTGCTTGAGCATGATTGGCAGAGTTACCAATCGAGAAAAGATAGCAACGAGAATAATTGATAAACCCAGATTGCCGCCAACAAGTTTATACAGTGCAATTAATAGGTTAAAAATCGGCTGGAATAGTAATACTTTTGTCATAATTTTATAATTTCAATTTCAAATATTTTTATGCTCTATCTACTTTTCTGTGTCATCCCGCACTTCTTTTGTCATCCTCGGGCTCGACCCGGGGATCCATTCTTTTGCTCTAGATTCCTGCCTTCGCAGGAATGACAACGAGGGGTGCTATGGAACAGGATCATAACCCCCTTCAGACCATGGTCCGCATCGTAATAACCGTTTGGTCCCCAACCAAATCCCACGAATTATACCGTATTTCTCTATCGATTGGTATGTATATTCACTGCACGTCGGTGTAAAGATACAAACCTGCATATTCGGTACAAGCTTGCCAAGCAATCCTTGGTCGAAAGAAATTGTTTTTTGATAAATTTTAATGAGTAATAAAGGTATCTTTTTCATAAGTGTTCAGTAAAAGTTCACGAACAAATTTTTCTCTTTCATGGTTTTCAACAAAAGCTCTAGGGAGATTCCCCTTGATAAGGGGAAATGTCATCCTGAGCCTGTCGAAGGACGACAAAGGGGATCCCAATACGCCGTAGGAGAACAGTTCACCGTCCACATTAATTTGTTCCCCCCAGCTTGCCTCCCGCATGGGATGGCACTTTTTCCTACTTTTTGTGTAAAAAGTAGGAAGAACAAAAGAACTTCTCAAAACAACCCCGCCTTTGTAAATACGGAAACAACCGTCGGAAGAATATCATTCACACCAAGCCCCAGCATATCTTTTCGCGCAATGAATATACAATCATAGCCATTGCTCACCTTCGGTAGAACGGAGCGAATAGACTCTTTTAGAACTCGTCTAATTCGATTTCTTGCAACCGCCCTCTTGTCTACTTTCTTGCTGACCACAAACGAGAATCGGGACGGCAATTCTTTATCTTCTCGGGGCAAAGTAAGTAGAACAAAGAAAGGGCACGTAATACGTCGCCCTTTTTTATATACTTTTTCGTGATCTCTCTTTTTTCGAAGACGATTTTCTCCGGGTAGCATTATCTGACTTTGTGATTAGGTTTCTTTAATTTTACCCTAAATTCGTCAGATTTGGTGAGAAATTTTCTTCCCTTTAATCTTCTTCTCTTTAGAACTCTTTTCCCACCAACGGTAGAATTTAGAGCTCTGAATCCGAACTTTCTAAGGGTTTTTTTCTTCTTTGGTTGGTATGTTCTTTTCGCAGCCACAACAATATCTGTTTAATTAATCATCAATTTGCTGGCAAATGTTAGCACAAAGTAGGAGAGAGGTCAAAGAGAAAGTAGCTATCAGCAAATAGTTTCAATCAATAAACTAACTTTATACTTTATAATTCAAAATTACTATACATTATGGCTGAGCAAGTGTCGTCTCTGTAATCTCTATAGATTGTTGCACAATATAACGCAATTGTGTAAGTCGAAAAGATTCCTCCTTGGATTTAGGAGGAATCGGGATAACTATCCAGTCTGTTTTAACAGAATCCTCTTCAGAAGACCAAGGTACTTTCCGATCTTTAACAAGAACGGAGCCACCACCCAGCAGCGCGTTAGACATTTCCCCTCCTGTATCATCAAGATTTTCATACATAGGGAATCCTAGCGAACGCACATATCCTTGCGGTCCAGCTTCCTCTAATTCTACCCCCCTGCCTATTACAATCTGACGAATTGGTTGTGATCTAGCTGTAAAACACAAACAATCAACTTGCGCATCCCCACCATCCTCACTCACACGAATAATATCAGAAACTCCCCAAGAGGGCAGTTGTTTATTCAATTCAAATATCCCACTCTCATCCCAAACATTGGGTAATAAACTGTTTACAAATGTCCAACCATCATCACTGTCTAAATATGCTCGTATATCTTCGCCAGAGACGGATGGATTCAGACGGGGGTTTCTTGATACGTCTTCTGTATTTGTACAAACTCCCAGAAAAGCTTCTCTATCTCTCAATCCTACAAGAACCCCTTCCAATAAATCTGCTGATAGACTCTCTCTCAATCTTTCCGGACCGGACCCTGTTGCCAGTTTGTATACTCAGATTGACATTATAGTTAATTGAATAAAGTAAATTAAATTATAATTTATAGAAACTATTGATTATATCTCCTCTTCTGGCATCAATTTCTCCGCATCTGCCCTCTTTAAGGGAACCAGCATCATCGTTTCCGGTCTTTGTTTTTTAGCCAATAAGTTTCTAGGCCACCCTGCCTGTTGCTCAGGCTCCCTAACGATAATAATATATCCAGCAACTAAATAAAGCATTACTTCCTCTGACAGCTCTGTCACCCCTTGTTCATTAAATACTTCATCCGGAGTAACATATATTCTAGTGAAGCCAACTAAGTCATCGGGATTTTCCCTGCGCCTTTGCCTTTCTTTTTCTGCTAATTCTACCCGGCGCTCTCTGGTTAATCTTCGTGCTTCCATCTCCAAATATACACGTTCAGATAATTGTTCTCTGTCATAATATTCATTCATCTGTGCCACCCTTGGAGCAGCACCAAAAAACCACCCCAGGCGTTCCCCGAGTGTCCACTCCGCCATAGGCATGGGGTCAGGTTTGAGAGCAGGTTCATAATTATCCAACGTTGGACGTGGTGACCAGTAACCTACTGTTTGAGTTTCATCCAACCGCGCCCCTTCTTCATATATCTGTAAGAGATCACTTCCTAAACCAACCTCTCCTATAAGCACCATAGCGAAGTGAGTATGTTCCTGTAGCATTTCCAATCGCCGACGTCGCTCAAATTCTTGCGTATATTGCTCCTCCGTCCAAATACGTTCCTGCCCCACATACGGCACCATTTTCCCCTCATCTAGCACATATACCTCCATTTCATCAGTGATATGCGAGTCGTGAATAGACACAAATCTACTTCCTGTCCACCTATATCGCTGCCCCCAGTCTTTCAATCTATGAAAGTCACTCCGAGCACGATCATACGTTCTCAAAACTCCCTCCGATACCTTGAGTTCCCGTACTCCCAATGCGGGTTCCTGTTCGCCCTCTGAAATTAAATTCTCTTCAACTGCCCACCGTGTGCATCCACAATTCTGTTGATCATACGGATGCTCACCAAAAAGCACAACTGGATCAACCATTGTGTCTTTCCCCTCCTCCTGTCTGACAAATTCAACTGGCATAATCGTGATTACTCAAAAATAAGTTCACTTGTTGGGACGAGGGATCATACATTTTTATCCTGCGATATTGCAAAGTCCATTGTTTGTGCAAGGATGTGGCTCAACTGTGCCATGGCAAAGTCCTCCCCACATTCCCCTATGGCAGGAACTGGAACCATTATTACATCAGCCGTTTTTTCTTCAGGAGAGAGGGCTCCACAAGCTACACTATACTTAACATCACGCACTAAAAGGGGGGTGCCATCAAGTAACGCTCTGGATGATTTAGCATTATCAACCTCACTTGCCTTGACAACTTGTAGTCCTACTACAGCAGATTGATTTTCAGCCATCCACTTCAACATCTCGTGAACTTTAGTCTCATTAAAATGCCAATAGTCAGGTCGAGTACTGAAACAAAGGCAATCAACTACCTCCCCCTCCACCCCTGCTCTATGCATCCCTACAACTCCAAAAAGCTCACCCCACCGTTTAATTCGTGTATTTATTCTGTCCGCAGTCCAGTAAGTGTGGAGCGCACCAATCGCGGTTGACTCGGCAGTTGAACATCCTGCCCTTTGTGCAGCATATCCAACTGCTGTTAAGTAAGGTAAATCTCTCCCCAGTGCACTTAGTAAAAAAACTGATAGCTTTGTCGGAGTCAATACTTCTGTTTCTTTAGCAGGTGTCGCAATTGCAACTTCTGATGGAGGTGTTACCGGTGTCGCTGGTGTAATATTTGTTGGAATTGGTACAATTGCCATTGTAGTGAATTGAGTAAAGTAAAATTGTTCGGGCAGGGGAGTTTATTGATGATGATTATAGCAACCCATTCCTATTGTGTCAAAAATGTGAATATAGACGTACTCTATAACTCCCGTCATGCACGCCCCAAGACCTACACTAATTCTCCTCATACAAAAAACCCCGCTTTTACGCGGGGTTTCTCTTAAAGTTTTTTAAACTTCTTAGACTTTGCTAACATTGACTGCGCTCGGTCCTTTTGGTCCTTGTTCGATTTCGAATTGAACAGTGTCTCCCTCTCGGAGCTCATTGTATTCTACACCGACAAGTGAGTTTGCATGGAAGAAAACATCTTTCTCCATTCCCTCGACCTTGATGAACCCGAACCCTTTGTCGGTCAATCTCGCGATTACTCCTGTCTGCATCTTGTGTAAATAAAAATAAAATAATTAATCAAACTTCTAATGACATCTGGAAAAACTTTAGCGGTTGAACCTTTGCCCTATCGATTTGACACCTGCATTGTGCCATTAATATAAACATTTGTCAATATCAATTTTTTTCTGTTATTTTCTACTCCTTATGTTCGCAAAAAGTATACCCTAATATTTCAGAGCGAAACCTCAAATGGGTGATACAATTCCTGCACCTGCCTCGCATCTATTATATCCAGCATCTCCGTATCCAAGGAGTCTTCAATCGGCTGAATCCTTGAGTATTCCGCAGGTATCGTCGTATCCACTGCAGAATGATAAATTTCAAAAGCAATCCATCCTACAACTGTCAGAAATGTTACTATCAGAATTGTTAAAACATCTTTTGACATAATTATTCTCCGTAATAAAAGTAGAGTATTTCTGCCAGCAGAGAATCCTTCTCTAAATCTCCGTCTTCACCCTCCGTTACCGAAAGTCTGCTAATGTAAATCTCTCTCGGCAAAGTTTCTAAGTGATCCAAAAACTTCTGAAAGTTCTCACGACTACCCTCTAAAACTACCCGCATAGAACTAGTCAAAATTCCTGAACTAAATTCTCCGGAATCCTCTTCTTCCGATTCTTCTCCAGGAGTTAGAGATACCAATTTCAAGTCATATTTTTGAGCTATCAGATCTGCATCTGCAATTATCATGTCAATTTTCGGATCATCCGGAAAAGCACTTTCCGCCAAATCAATCTTTCGTTCATTTTCATAAATCTTGCTCTGTAATGAATAAAGAGTATCAATCTTCACTTGCATTTTATCACCAAGAACTCGCCCCTCCGCAACTTTTTTATTCAACTTAATAATCGTAGCAATGGTTGGACGAATCGCAAATGCACCAAAAACTATCAGCGCAATAAATGTGAGACCCAGTATCGTATAAGTCTTATTCTGCGTCGACTCAAAAAATTTTACTATGTTTTTCCTGTAGTGCCAGGAAGCGCCTTGTTGTTTCATTCTTCTGATAACTTAACCTTTGCCCGCAATGTAAAATTATAACGAACACTACCCCCTTCTTCTTCCGTCTCCGTAATCGGAATCGTAACTTCCTGCAGCAATCCTGATTCTTTAAAACTATTCTCAAAATCATTGAACTCCGCCAAGCTGTTCGAAGTCGCAGTTATTGTAAGCCTGTCGTCATTTATTCCAAATGTATGTATCGTTGACCCCTCCGGTTTCAAAGAAATTAAAGCATAATAAATATCTGCTCTATCTTCTTTAGTTTCATACACTTCTCGAACAAGAATCATTCTGTCCTGAATTCGTCTCGCCTCCGCCTCTGATTCTTCCATACTGGCTAGAATAGCCGCTTTAACCTCGAGACTGTCATTAATATCATTAATATCTCTATCCAGCTTGAATCGTGCAATAAAAACTATCATAACGATAGCTTCTGTCCCAATCACAATAAAACGCCCTATGGATAACGCCCAGTAGTAAAATTTCTCCCAAAATGTTTTTGGAGCAGATATTTCTTCCAGTAAATTGATTCCTTTTTTCGGAGCAGGTTTTCTCGCCATGAACAGTTAATGATTTGTTAGTAATTATATTAGTCAGGAAGTAGAGGAATGTCAAAGTTTATCAATTCGCGATGAATGAAGTGAATCAGAAATTGATAAATCCCGAGCACTTCGAAATTCAACATAAACTGCGCCGAAGGATCTGAGAACGGAGTGGGGACTGATTATTGTTATGTATTAGTCACGGTAACACCCCTCCCTTGATTCGCCCTGTCCCATTCGGTACGGGGCTTCGCAAGTTCTCCCCTCGAGGGGAGAAAGTTAAACAATCCTTCCTTGAGGAAGGTGGCATGAGGCGAAGCCGAGTGACGGAAGGTGTTAAAAACTATTGCAAATAGTTGATTATTTACTATTAATTGTCAACTGACACCGTCACTAACTTCATTGTCATTCTACCCTATTTATGCTATAATTCGCTTGCTCTTTAACAACCATTGTCGACGTTCCCGATTAGTGGATGTGTCATCCTGAACAGCATAGCGTGTTTCAGGATCCCGTTTCGTGTGGTAGGAGATTGCTCCCACCACCCCGTCATGTAAAATTCCTATGGAATTTGTACATGACACCCCTCCTCTGGCAGGAGGGGAAAAAGCGATGTTACACACCTATTGTTTGGGGATGTTTGGATTCGACAGGAAATACAGTGCTAGAACAGCAAGTCGTAGCATGTAAGTTTACTACGTTATCAAATAACCTACAAAAACATAAATGCAAACAAAATTGCAACAGTTTTCAACAAGGTTGAAAAGACATTTATGTCTTTCTTCCAACCGGCTGTTATGCCTTTAATGGCGTAATCTGTCAGTTGAAAGCTCCGTTGGAAAACTTATTGTGAGTACACGGTGTCGGACGTTCTGGTCTTGGTGAGAACCAATCCGGCATAAATATAGCCAAGATGCTGTGAATCAGTTTTAGAGATGTCTTCTCGATTCACATAAGATTAAGACAATTCCTATTGCTGATTTTGTTGGTTTGATTCTGCAATGGTATCTAAAACCAAACAAACTTGTAAATACTGAGTCTAGAGCTAATTTCTTGGACGCGGGTTCGATTCCCGCCATCTCCACCAGAGCAATGAAGTCGAATTTGTTGTTCTAGTGAATTAAAAACACCTCTTTAATATTTAATCTGATTTTTAACTATGTCATCATTGTTAAAGGATTGTCCTACAAAGAATGAAGCTCTAGAAGAGACACTTATATTGCCGGAGCTTCCTCCTAGAGAAAAGCAAGTAGTTTTGGATCAATGGTGTGGAATTCTTCCAGGAGATACAATATTTATTTTAACCGCCGGCGGAGAAAGTGTGATATCCGATATAGAAATGGATTGTTGTGGTTGCGTGAGTGCAATGGTCGATACATTAGACAGCCGCTGGCTTTTAGGATATAGGTCAGACCTTATAGAGCCTTCTCTTGATTCCGACATAGCAGCATGGACTAGAAACATGACAGAGACAGAATTACTAGATGAATTAGAGCGAACAAGTGAACGAAGTGTGAGAGCAGAAAATCTTCGTGCAGCGATAAGTTTTCGCACACAACACGAGAGGTATCGCAAAAAAAGAGCGCAGCATCTTGTAGGTCAGCAACGAATTCGAGACAATATTTAGTGGAGAATTTGATAAAAGTTCAAACTTACCTACATGGGCGGTCAGGCTGTCCAGTACGCTCCACCAGAGCAAGGATTTCGATTTATCGAATTTGTTGCTCTGGTGTTTTTTGTTCAGTCAACATCTTCTACAACTTTTTGATATAATTGCATTAGTTTGTCCGTGGCAAAATAGTGTACGTAACTTCCTTCTTTTTGTGTTTTGAGATATCCTATCTCTTTGAGAGCCTTTAAGTCTTTGGCTGCAGTGATTCTTCCTATTTGATTAATTGTCGCATGCGCTTTTGTTGTTGTTGAGGCCCCCTTCTTACTAGAGATTAAGAAGTGAATGAGTTGTTTTTGGCGATCGTTTATCTGTGTGTCTTGGTTGAGGGACCTTTCAATCAGTTTATTCTCGTGTAAGGTCTTCTTTAAATGGTTTATAAACTCTTCAATCGACTGCATAATCTTTCGCATATTATAATCATAGAAGTATGTTAGGTCATAGTTATCTTGTTCGGAATAAATGTATGCCATTGAGTACTGTGTGCGAGACTTCTTGATTATTGACGAAATTGGTAAGTACATCATAGTCCAATATCCTTTTCTAAGTAGGTACCAGTAGAAAAGAGCTCTTGCAATACGACCATTACCATCGGTGAAAGGGTGGAGATAACCTATCCAAAAATGTATGAAGATAGCTTTGATGACAGGATGCGCGAAACTCGCTGAATCGAGACCTTCATCGTTAGCATATTTGATAAGTCTTTTGATTTCCTTTTTTACAAAGACTTCCTTGGGAGGAATATGAGCAATGTTCAGTTCGTCTCCTACAACAATATCGTCAGAGTCCTTCCGATATCGGAACTGTTCTTCTTCTGGAACGGTCTCGTTGGTAATCAAAGCATGGAGTTCTAATAGTAGCTCTTCAGATAATTTCTTATCTTTATAGTCTTCTTCCAGGATTCTCATTGTTTTGTAGTTATTGAGAATCATCATTTCGGATTTATTTCGAGGGAGTCTCTCCTCTATAATCATTTTCTTTGCTGCCCTACGTGTGGTGTGGGCCCCCTCCAGTTGACTGGATGCGATTGCTTCTTCTAGTATTCCTCGACTAACGTACATTTCTTTGCTTCTTTCACTTATTGCCTCATAGGGGGCGAAGATTTGTCCCCCTGTATTCATATCTATCTCGTGTAAGAATTCATCGGTAGTTCCTAGTCTGGTCCAAATAAAAGACTCGCCGCTTTCTGCTTTTATTGGAGTTTGTTGAGCTTTCCAGTTTCTCGTCTGTCTGACTAGAAACCAAAACTCCTCGGGAGCTAGGCCTTCCGGTGCTGTTTTGTATTTAACTTTGTCCCAATATAAATATTTGGGTTCGTTTACATTTGTGATATGTCCTGAGAATTTTGCTGGCTCATTTATTAACTTTTTCAGGAGTTCCAGCTGTTTCTCTTCTGAGAGGATTGGTTTCTTAAGTGTTATTACTTCCATATTTTCTCATCTTCTATAATATTACATACGTGGCAGTACATCATGTATACATCATGTATACTACATGTATACACTATGCATGACGAGAGGTCAAGACGTATACTCTATGTATGATGGGTTGAAGGATGTTCTGCTATGCGAATCGTATGAATTGTATATTTTATAATGCGTTTTCTATGGCATGTATAGTGTATACATACCAAATTTCTTTGATGGCACTTCTTATCTCTAAAGAAGTGCGTATCATCAATATCTTGGTGTTATTTTACAGTCTCGGTACCTCAAACTCTCTTTTCTACTTTGAGAGATAGCTGGACGTCAGAAATTGACTTATCATTTTGAAATCAACAGAATTGGTGAATTTTACAGAAGTTCGAACTTCGTCCAGTGTGCTCCACCAGAGCAAAGAATTATCGTTGATGTGACGGCGTACTGAGGCGATTCTCTGTATGTGATTCCCGCCATCTCACTACTATAGTCTTCCGAAATACTCTTTTAACTTGTCGACTTCCTCGTTGTTGCGCGAGTACGTTAGCTGTTCAAACCGCGCACTTGCGATCCAAACTTCAAAGGGGTTATACGGATCAAAACTGAAATTGGTGATATGATATCGAAACAGGTGTTTAAATACTTCATTAGACGTATCGAACGAGAGAAAATCCAAGTATCCCTGTAACGTTACGACGCCAAGCTGTTTCTGTAGTACAGAATTTACGACACTCATAGTCAGCGAATAATTTACATTATAGAAAGCACCCAAATGTGTGAACTCTTGAATGAACAGTGCAAGCCCATCCATCGTTTCAGTTGGTTCATTGTCAGGTTGCAATGCTTGTTCTAGGTAGTTTCTTGCCCTTGTTATCCCTACCTGTGCTTGTGTTTCGTCATAGGCCTCGTAATTTTTTGGGATTAGGGCGGCATTTTGGATTTCTTCCCAAGTTAATTCTGTTTCTATAGATAAGGGACCGTATGTATGATGATCTCCAGTACTAATACGTTCTTTATGCCTGTGTAGTGGGTGAGAGGGAGGAACAACAGATAATCCTTCTTTAATAGTGGCTCTTATAATGTCAGCTTCTGGTGGCAGGATTCTTTCTTCTTGCGGGTTTTGCCTGGTAAAGTACTTCCCTGGCACCAAATCTTTCTCCTCCCAAAATGTCGTACCTTTGTAGATGGCCTTCCCATTGTTGGTTCCGGTCATTGCAGCATGTAACTGTGGCATGGTCTTATCAAAGAAGTCTTTTGGTTGAGGTAGTTTTTTTCTTAGCATTCCGTCGATTTCTGTCCGGACTCTACAAGAGTTTTGTACGTACTGTAGTGCCGTATCAAAGAAGAATACACGCATAGGATTTCTTTTGAGTTGGGCGATAGGGAATCCTATTGAGCTTAGGTAACGTGTCAAATCAAATATATTGTCGAAATGTAATGATTCAGGGAGCAACGTAGCACCAGAAGCTTTTGCTTGTTGACATTCTATATATTCCGCACACAATCGTTTTCCTTGTTTGAGAATGGTATGAAATTTTTCAACGGGGTGCATTTTGTGTTTATGTACGAATTCTATGAAGGAGTCTAACTCCTGCCGTAATCCCTGAATGTGTTCAGGGTATGCTAGCGCTTGGAAAAAATTCGTTTCTGGTAGTTGCGTCAGAAGCACCCTATTATCCGACAGTACCGTCGGTGGTAGACGATGATCTACTGTTGTTATTTGTTGATGAATCTCAATAACACTTCTTATCGTTTGTGGTATTTGTTCGGGTTCAACTGCGTTTCTTTCACATAGCTGTCTGTATTCGAAGATTTGTTTTCTTACCTCTGGTATGGAGGTGTCCAAAAGCGGATCCGCTTGTAGAGCTGCGACTTCATCTGCAGGTTCTATAGGAATTTGTGTCACAGTGTCGCCAGAATTGACTTTTAACATAAATCTACATCTCAAAATATTTTTTATTGTACACCGTACCATTATTTCAAGCAAAATAACGAATGGTGTCTCTTTTGAAACACAGTTCGTTCTTTTCTTACCATCCCGTTACCTCGATTCCTTTTTCTATTTTGAGAGTACGTTGGACGTCAAAAATTGACTTATCACCTTGAAATTAATGGAATTGGTGAACTTTATAGAAATTCTAACTTCGTCTAGTACGCTCCGCCAGTTGGAAAGGTTTAGGTTAAACTGAGTGTCCGTTATAACTTTAGTGTAAACGGATTGAACTAATAATTTTAGAAATGCATTACACATCGCTTAACCAGTGTATAATCAACCCTCATAAAGAATCTCACGAAACTTCCAATTTTCCCCCTTGCAAAGTTATCCACAGTTATGTTAGATTGGTTTTGGTTACAAGTAACAATCATCCTGCCCTAACCCTACTCCACCATAGATATAAAATGGGTTATACGTTACTCCCGGATTGTC
>Ga0255422_1142_pt1 | contig 16753 bp, 14 predicted proteins | sample ANMaggSeSYBR02D3_FD_182631 | JGI IMG/M metagenome (GOLD analysis project Ga0255422, IMG submission 182631) | Sediment cell enrichment communities from methane seep in Santa Monica Basin, California, United Staets - ANME aggregate JGI... | ecosystem: Environmental > Aquatic > Marine > Cold seeps >... | reverse complement strand
TGCTTTTGTTGTATTAAAAAGTGGCTGTGAGCCTTCGGAAGAACTAAAAAAAGAACTCTTGCTCCATGTGAGGAAAAACATGGGTCCATTTGTGGTAATCAGGGGTATCGAATTTGTGAATATGTTACCAAAAACCAGAACTGGTAAAATAATGCGGAGAGTAATGAAGGCAATATGGACTAAAAAAGATATGGGAGATCTATCCACGATCGAGGAAGAGGCTTCTGTAAATGAAATAATCGATGCGATCAAAAGGATGCAAAAATCCAATTGAGATGATCAAGAAGTGAGAACTTGGGTAAGTCAAAGGAGTGATGTAATTGAGAGATGTAGCTATAATCGGATGCGGGATGACAAAGTTTGGGCGGCTCGAAGGTAAAGGGTTAATGGACCTCTTAGCCGAGGCTTCGCTCAGGGCAATCGACGATGCTGGTGCAGGCGATCGTGATTTCGATGCCGTTTACGTCGCAAATTTTGCAGCAGGTGAACTTACCCGCCAGACCGCCATCGCCAGTGCACTTGTGGATCAACTCAGCTTATTGCCGGCAGCAGCTGACCGGGTGGAAAACGGCCCGGCTTCGGGAGGTTCAGCCGTAAAAATGGGTCTTCTCGCGGTTGCATCCGGATTGGACGGATCAAGCCATTGCTGAAGAGGCGGCAAAAGAGTTGCAAAGGTGAACTTGGTGTCAAGGTGAACTTGGTGTCAAAACTTGGTGTCAAAGCTTGAATTGTGAATTAATGCTTGACAATTAAACCACTATCATTTAGGAAAATCAGTATGGGGTAGAGCATGGCGAATTGAATATGAAGGCGCATTATATTATTTAATGTCCCGGGGAAATGACGGACAGCATACTTATTTAAATGACGCTGATCGAAATTTGTTTTTAGAGACGATCTCGGAAATGTCGGAACGTTTTAAAGTGGATATCTTTGCCTATGTTTTAATGTCCAATCATTATTTATGTTGAGTAATTAATTAGTTAGGACTTCGGTTAGGACTTCGGGACGTACATTAGGGTTAGGACTTCGTAGGACTTAGGGACGTACATTAGTTTATAAGTTACTGTTATAAGCTTTTAACGAGTAATTGTGGCGTATAACCAATTGCTCTCCTCGCTTAACCGCTAAACTGACTGCGGGTTGCGAAATCTTCAGAAACAGAGCAAACTGCGAGCCGCAACGGTCTTTTTATATTTCCCGACAGCCAATACCTGCTCAGGTTTTAAGTCCAACAATTCTGCAACTCGTCCAAGTACCTTTTCAAAGTTAAATCCATTTGATTTAAGATGATATTTGCGCTCAAAGTTGTCCTTAGCTTGGGCAAGTACTTTTTTAATAAAGTCACTGTCTCCTAAAATGCGCTCATCGCCATTTTGGTATGCACCGATTCTTCTCAATGCTTTTATCGCCTCCAGGAGATAAGAATCTTCCTGACACAAAATGGATTTATAACGGTTCTGAAAATGATTTGGAATCAGCACCAAGGAAAAACAGGCTGTTTGGGTTTTACGTAAATATCCTTTTGCGTTCTATACCTCTGGCAATAATATGATGAAGCGCACCCGGCGCATCTATTCTTGATTGGCTCTTGATTGGCGTGGCATGCAAACCAGATATCATAGTTCAAGTACCCTGTCAACTTATAAACTAATGTACCAGCAATTCTCATTATGAAATATTTAATGGAATTTCAAAAGGTTGTGAGTTTTAATTCAATTCACGCAAGTCGGTTTTTCTCTTGTTTTTGCAAATTTTCTATGTTTTTTGAAACATGACTAAAGCTTGCAAAAATTTACTAGCCTATCAACTGTTCGGAATAATAGAAAAATATTGTCAAATTCCATAATGAGAATTGCTGCTAATGTACGTCCCTTATGTCTACGGCCATATACACAAACAAGGCGGCCCCATAGGTGTTGTATCCCGCTCCGGAACCCTGACTTATGAAGTAGTAAATCAGCTAAGTCTGCATGAAATCGGTCAAACCACCTGTATAGGAATTGGCGGAGATCCCATAAATGGAACAAACTTTATAGACTGCCTTGATGCTTTTGAAAAAGATCCCGACACCGAGGGAATCGTTATGGTCGGGGAAATTGGCGGCAGCGCAGAAGAAGAAGCAGCCGAATTTATCAAAAAGCATGTGACAAAAAAAGTGGTCGGATTTATTGCTGGTTTAACTGCGCCGCCGGAAAGACGAATGGGACATGGGGGCGCAATTATCAGCGGCAGTTGTGGTATGGCTCAAGCAAAGATTGCAGCAATGAAAGAAAGCGGTATTTATGTCTGCGAAGATCTTGGTTCGTTTGGAGAAATATGCGCTGAAGTATTTTAACTTTTCCAACATGACAATCTTTGACCGAGCCCTTATCTGCCTTGCAATACCTTCTAAAATTATCGATATAATGGTTCATAAGCACGGTTTTCCCTTGGATTCCATTTTCGGAATACACAATAATGCGCAACTAATGAATAAAATATGTTGCGCTATCTTGTTCAATATCGTATAGTTTCTGCAAGTTTCGCTTTTTTGCAAACGTCTCATTTAGACGAAGGATTTACGTGCTCTCTTTTACCCCAAGCCAAAAAATAGAAAACAGACTGAAAATTCTCCAGGGGTTATTAGCTGAAACATATAAAGATCTGGAGGCGTTAACTCCTGATGAGACGAAATATATTCATCGTTGTGCCTTTATCAGTAATATCGGAGCCTCAACCAGAATAGAAAACGCTGTTCTAACCGACCAGGAAATCGAATGGGTCGATACCACTTTGAATGACCATGGTAAAACAACCGCTTTTGAGGAGAAGAAATCTTTTATTCTGGACAAGCTTTCAAAGGATAAAGAACGAAGTGTTGAAGAGGTAGTTGGTTGCCGACAAGTGCTGACAACTGCTTATTTGCAATCCGATGAACTTTTCCCTCTATCAGAAGTTACTATTCGAGGACTTCATCATGATTTGCTCAGGTATTACCCTAAAGCATCAAGTCATGCAGGAGGATACAAGACAGCGCCGAACAGAGTTGTCTCTATCAATCACGAAACCGGAGAGGAACGTGTGGTATTAGAGCCCTCTTCTCCCGGCATTATAACGGCGACTGCCATGGCGGAGCTGACCAACTGGTATAATACCGCAATCCAGGACTATCCGTGGCCCATATTAGTTGCCACAGAATTTGTATTTCGTTTTCTGGCCATCCACCCATTCCAGGATGGGAATGGGCGACTTGGGCGCGCTCTTTTTATTTTGGCTTTATTCCACTCCGGCGATAAATATCTGAGGAGTGTTACTCCTTACATTGCTATTGATCGCCACATTGAGCAAAACCATACACTTTATTATTCAATCCTTCACCAATGTTCGGAAGGCGAGTTTAAAGCAGACACCACACAATACAAATTAGAGCCCTTAGCCTGGTTTTTCATAAATATTCTGGAATTTTCTTTAGCTGATATTGAAATTTATCGTAAGCAGTATAACAACCTGCAAAAGCTTTCGGAATCAGCGTTGACCGTTTTGAACTGTTTTAGATCCAGCCCGGAAAAACGTCTGAAGGTTAGTGATATCGTAGAAAAGACAGGTCTTCCTCGCCGGACTATACAATATGCTCTTAAGACACTTACAAAACAAGAACTACTCCAGATACTGGGACGGGGTGCCGGAAGCCGCTATCAACTTGTGTTTTGAGATAATAAGAAAGGAATGAAGACGCTGAATATTTCCTTTTCTAAACCACATAACTTAGGATTTATTTGAGGGAGAATTTTTGTTATGCTGTGTCAGGTACGATTTCTTCTTCATGTTCAAGCCGTAAGACAAGAACCTTTTATGCTGTGTTGGACGAAGTTGTGTGCCGCTCACTAAATAACAAGAGAATCAACAAACCTATGTCCTGAAATCAGTCGCCATAAAGCCATTATATGCGTATTTGATACAAAAATTTAGTTCTACCTTGCCACGTATTGCTACCTCCTTACGGACACCTTTGATGTAGTATCGGCTAAGTGGATCCAACTCGATATTAAAGAATCTAAGGCCCTCATAACTATTCAGATTGACTAAATTTTGGTAACGTCTGGCATTTTTCGATAAGGAAAACTCTATCCTGTTTTTAAAATATTTTATTAGTGATGTCGAATCTGCCTCATCAAAGCAATAATACTTCGTGCTAAGCACAAACTCATCTTCGAGGAACCTGGGTTTAGATTCACGAAAAATATTGATGATGTCTCCAGTTATAGTGCGGAGAAAATCGTATTTTCCCAAAACAAGTGCATCTATCTGAATTAACTGTACATACTCAGCTAACAAGGCAAAGTTAATCTTTATTTCTTGGTAACGAATTAATCTGTCAAAAAAACTACGTAAGAGTTCAAAACGAGTCTCTGCATTTTTGATAAAGGCGCGTTTTGTTATCAGACATAGAACGATAGCAGTGGCCGGGTCTCTTTTAGCAGACTCCAAATAGAGTGAAACTAATTTTGACAGTTGTTGCCAATTTTTTGTATTAGGGTATGATAAAAGACCTTGTGCGTAATATTCTAAAAGCAGTGGGGATGCTTTCCTATCCATAATTTCAGTCGTAATTAATTCTTGAGCCTTAACGGACATTTCTTTAAACGGGACCTCTTGGCCGATTAAATCTCGTAGAAGGTTCTGACGTTCAAAAGGGACTACTCGCAGTGCCTCAAAAGTTAATGCATACTTTTCAGCCTTCAATAATGCATCGGTAGGCTTATCATCTGAAGAACTGTTTATACGATAACGCATCATAGCGATGTCAGTAAAATATGCATGCTCGTCTCGAATATTCGTTAAGGTTCGGCTCCTTGCAAAATACTCTTTTGCCCGATCATAATATTCCATAGCCTTTGGAGGATCATTATCAATTGTGCTTTTGTAAAGATTATAATATAGGTTGCCCAAAGAATGGATGATAGAGCCATTATCAGAATTTTCTTGAAGGGCAAGATCCAAATAATAACGAGCATCTTCAAGCTTTGTCGTTTCACGAATTAAATATGCACCGAATTGATGGTTTAGAACATAGTCCTCGCTTAGCCTTTTTTCTGTGGCCTCTTTGATGCGCGTGACCTGATCAACTGTTAATAATGCCTTATACCGACAGATATAGTTTAAAAAGTCACGTGTAAACTGTAAATCTGCCAGACTACACTGGGACAGAATGCGGCACATTAGGTCTACTTGTGTATCAATATTTGGTACTAATTCATTCAATATCTTTCTAGAAAACTCAGAATGACGTGTAGCAACCAACTCCACGCCAGACTCCCTTAGATTACTATCAATATCTATCAATGCCTTGAAAGCCGGCTGACTCCGTAAATCGGAAAAGACATCTATGCTGACACCCAATGCCTCTGCACAAAGCGAGATGCGAGGGGAAAAATTATATTGATGGAAAACCGCTACCGACAAGTAAAAATTCTTTAGTTCAGGTGTTCTGTTAAGTTTTTCGATCTCCTCAGATATTATTTCATCTAACCGCCGGAATCGCCTGTCAAACCAAGTGTAAAGAATAAGTAGAATATCTCGATTGCACTCATTAAACTGCTTTGCCCTATCGATCAATAGATCTCTTTTGTCTCCGACTCTTGGTTCAAGTCTGCTAACAACCTTGAAAAGCTCGCCAATTTCCTGATCGTCCAATTTGTGAGGTATAGGGGCATAGTGATATTTGTAAAATTGCAATAACCTGTCTACAGCGTCGGATACCCGTGCCTCTTCATATTGATCTTGGTTTAGTGTGAGAATTAGGACACAGGGTTTGCCATGGTTTTCAAGGTAGCTCAAAAGATGATCCAACGCACCAAGGCGATTGAAAAGGTGATCAGCTAATATCACCGGTATTGTCTTTAATCGCCCGTCCTCGTTGTCATGAGAAAATAACGACAAGAATTTATCGATTTGCCTCCCGTCCCACCCTGAAACGCTAATTAGTTTTTCCGATCCAACCGGCTTATCAAGATAACTGGCCTGATGAGACAAGATGAGAGCGGGTTGACGTAACTCAGAGTAGGTATAGGCTACAAGCTGTCTCGCTAACACACTTTTCCCTGAGGCTCTTTTCCCCCTCATGACTAAAAGTTCAGGGCTTTTAGTCCGCGCCACCTTTGCGATAGCATTTTTTAGCTGTTTTGCGACATCATCAAAAATGGTTCGCTTAACATAGTATCCTTTAGATAATATCATATCAGTAGGATACGTTTTCCACAAATCTACCAGCTTCTTATGCGGAATCCCTTCGAGTTTTTGAGCCTCGTCTTCAAGATAGCCTTCATAGTAACTGATAAATTGGGAACAGAACTGTTTATGTTCTGCAATTGTAAGTCCGGCCTCTTTCCCTGCCGCTTTTATCCATATTTTTCGTTCAATGTCCGTAACCCCCAAAGGTTTATTATGTTCTTTTTGTAAAGCAATGACAGACCCCATAAATGCTTGAAAAGTTCCTTCTATTAAATTCAAACCAGCTTCTTCTATATCTGAACGGTCAGTCGGATTTACATCCTTTAAAACAACAAAGGCTTTAAAAGGCTGGTGGAAGAAACTTGCAATATTGTTGTAAGTTTCGATTACACTCGCCAAAATGGGGTTGTTTTCAGTACGATGAGCTTGAAAGCCAATGAAGATAATAGAACAATCATAGGCATACCTCGCCAGTTCTTCCAAAAAAGGCTTATTGCGCGCAATACTTTCTCTAAAGTCAGACCGAGTTATTACTAATGGCAGAGAGCTACCATGATGTTGTTCTAATTCACGACAGCATCCATGAATTTTGAAGTATTTTAGCTTCCCTTCGTCTGTACTAAAAATCGAAGCAGAATCCTTGGGGTCAATTACTGGGAGCAACCTATATCTCTTTGTCTCAACAGTATGTTCAGCGAACTCCATGCACTGGTCATAGTTGGTAGTAAATATTGCTTTCCAACCCAATTGGAAGATTTTCTTATGGGCATCAAGATTAGTATAATTCTTATTGTCCATAAAATATTGAATCAGCTGGTTGTTAACCCATCTTCTTGTAAAATTCGGATCTTTGTCAAGTTTTGCGACCAGTCGCGGCAAATCACGCTTGAAATCAGCGTAGGTAGCTATATTTCCAGCTTTTTCAAATAGATAGTTGGCTAACCCTTCACCACCAAAAAGCCCCGTGGCTTGACTTGCCCCAGCACCCAAGAAAAGTACCGCCTTGCTATTCAAAATATCATCTCTGAGTTGTCCTAAAATTTGCATACTCCTTTCCTCCTTTTGCTCATTATGGACTGTTTAGTAAATGCCACCTGCTCCAAGAAGAAAAAGGCGATTTTCACTTTTGGTAACTGCAACAGCCCAAAATTTCGTCCAACTCGTTTGCATCCGAAATTGGTTCGGATATAATCTCATTCATACACCAATTCGCCCCATTTTGTCTGTATGATTCTCAGTTTCCTTCAGACTCAACTCCTGTTTGCGTCGTTTTCCCCGTGGATCATCTTGGACTGGTAGACCACCATACCGGTGTTGCTGTTGTAGAAAGTCAGGCAATGCCTGACTTTGCCTTTGTCCCATTTAACTCCCGGCTCTTCCAGCGAAATGTTGTTCAACAAGATAGCGGCTGTAACGCACGATCCCTTCAACATAGTCAAAGTCAAAGAGACCTCCCACGAAAAAAGTCCGATTCTTCCCCTGGGCTTCTTCCCAACGATCAAAGTAACGCTGGCGAAACTCTTCAACTCCGACATGCTTGAAGTAGAGCCAGGCGTCATAGGAACGCCAGTCATCCTGTTCGTTGATCCGCCCGCCCAGTGCACCGATGTAGCGCTCGATATTCTCACGAAGCCGCAGCTCATCAGCCGGAGTCGGTTCACTGCTGGCCAGTCGCGCATAAAAGGCCATCAATTCATTTTGCCGATGCTGTTGCGCGATGATCATCGGCTGATCAAGAGATGGAAGGGGCAAATGAAATGCAACGGGCATGGGCAGCACCAGGTCGGCGATCTCGAAACTGGCAACCGCGTAGGGAATAAACCTGGTTTTTGACTGAAACCACCGTTCCTCCTCGGTCAAATCAAGGAAACTCTCCAGCTCTTCCAGCAGAAGGGGACAGGCTACGATCAGGTAATCAAACCGGGCATGATCCTCGGCATGGGAGACCTCGTCTCCAAGCATCTGCATCGGATGCGTGTATTTTACAAAGATTCCTTCTTCACGGCGTTCGATTTTTTTAACATCAACATTCAGGCGAATATTGAGATCCCAGGCCACTCTTTCCCAGAAACGCTGGAAGCCGTATCTGAAGCGTTGCGCAACCAGAAACGAAGGAAGCAGGCGGGCAAACGGTGCGGATGAGAACAGCATGGCCAGGAAGGTTCTGATACCCATGTACCTGAGGACATACGGCGCTGGAATTTCATCCAGAAAACCGTACCCGAATGTGGTGACGGGAATCTCAAACAACCGGTTAAGATCCTCAAGGCCGTTGTGGCCCAGCCATTCCGCAAACGTGACACACAGAGCGGGCTGCGCGTCAATGCCGGCCCAACCCGGCTGCCGGAAGATTTTGCGGATTCGATAACGTTTCCAAAGATAGCGCAGACAGAGCCCGGTAAAGCGGCAAAATGCCGAAAGGGACGAACCGCCCATAACATAAGGCAGGAGGCCGTGGTAGCTGGCCGACTGACTCGTCTCATCATAAACAAAGGCCGTGGCTCCCTCGAATCTTTCCAGCTCGGCTCCCACGCAGCGCGCCATGCGAAGAACCTCACGGTAGGCCGAGCTGACGAAAATTGCTCCCAGGTCGAATGACTGGTTATCCTCGGTTACGGAACGGCACATCCCGCCAACCCTGCCCAGTTTTTCAAACACAGTGACATTTTTGAAACCATGCCTGCTCAGGAAATGAGCGGCGGACAAGCCACCGGGCCCGGCTCCCAAAATCAGAATTCTCGCCTCGCGATCAACAGGATTCCTGCTTATCATGGGCATGCCTCCTCAGGACAAAAAATATTATAATGACAGGCGGAGAAAGGAAGTCGCCCCGCATAGCTCCAATCTCCAGAAGGACGTAATAACTATTATAAAAACAGCAAGTTGAAAGTCAATGGCTTTTCGCCGTGGCTGTGAAAATTGTTGCGTTGTTCCGCTTACTTTTAATTTCTGCACGCCCAATTACTGAAGAACAATCGGGCTTGCCTCCGGATCAAAAGGGTTTTTCCGGACCGCCAGGGAAAAAAGGTATGGATACTGATTCTTTAGGTGACTCATATAAACAAGCCACTGCTCAACCAGTTTTTTATAGGCGCGGTTCATGTCGCCTGCAAGGTGCTTGCGGTCGGATTCCGGCAAGTTATTCATGCCATCCCGGCAACTCAACTCATCGGTCAGATGGAACAAAGCGAGCAAGGCTTCGCTGAACTCTTCCTGCTCGATCAGCACAGAGTTCTCCAAAAGACTGATAAGAAATCCTCTTTTGATGTTTAGAAAAGTGAGCAGGGTTTCCAGGTCAATCAGCCGCATATCAATCCGCAAGTCATGTTTCTTCACTATTTTTTGCGCAACTGAAAAGCGGTCTTTCGTCCAATCCGGCCTGATAAGGAGATCCTCCCTTATCTCGTCAATGGCCTGGTCGTAGTCCGAAAAAAGGCTCAATAGTTTACACCCCACCTCGCTGAAAAAAACGCCGAGGAGCATGTTGACTTTCCGCATTCTGCTTTGCGTTTCTCGCCTCAGCAGTATCATTTCCGTAATGTTCGCAATCACGCCAAGAAATGTCCCCACGCCCACGACGATCAATAATATGGCGAATATGCGGCTGGCCTCTTTTGTCGGGTGAATATCACCATACCCCACTGTCGACATGGTAACGATGTTATAATAAAAGGCCTCAAAAAACGAGAGGTCCTCCAGAACCATGAAACCAACCGTGCCGGCTGTCATCACTACCAGAAAAAGGGCTAAAGATATCTTCAATCTGCGCCGTACCGTCTGCACAATTATTTCCCCGAGCTGCTCAGTTTATGCATAATCCTAAATCCCTAAATTATATTTCTTGAATATTAAATAATACACCACCGGCACAATAATCAACGTAAATGTTGTTGAAGCAAAAAGTCCGGAGATCAATGCCCAGGCCAGACCGGAATATTTCTGTGCTCTCCAATTATGCCTTGCGCCATCTTTGCTGCTTGTGGTAGTCTTTTTGGGAAAAAATTTTAAGGAAAAACCATGAGCACATCCAAAAACATATACTACATTTCGGACGGTACCGGCATTGTGGACAATAACCTCGGCAAGGCCCTTATCTGCCAGTTTCCCGAAATCAATTTCAACGAGGAAAAAGTAGCCGTTCACGGCTTGAAATTGGAAAGTAGAAATTAGGGAGAGATGAAATAAATTATTTATCCCAAAAGGGAGAAAGCTCTCTCAGGCGGGCAATAATAGGCGGAAGCTTTTCAATTATATAATCTATCTCCTCTTCGGTATTATATTTGCTCAGGCTGAAACGAATAGAGCCATGAGCAGCAGTAAAGGGCACACCCATTGCACGTAAGACATGCGAAGGTTCCAGTGAACCTGATGTGCATGCCGACCCCGATGAAGCACAAATGCCAAATTCATCCATCATCAAAAGGATAGCCTCGCCTTCAACAAATTCAAAGCTTATGCTTGTAGTATTCGGAAGACGATTCTCTTTGTCTCCGTTTACCATTGAATTCGGTACGCGTTTTAAAATTCCATTTTCAAGCTTATCTCTTAAAAGCTTTAGCCTGCCGCTTTCCACCTCTAAATTATCAGCCGCCAACTCACCGGCCATTCCAAGTCCTATAATGGAAGCAACATTTTCCGTACCTCCCCTTCGGCCATTTTCCTGATGCCCCCCTATTAAAAAAGGAAAAAATTTGGTTCCCTTGCGTATGTATAGAGCGCCTACGCCTTTAGGCGCATGAATCTTGTGGCCCGAAATCGAAAGCATGTCCACATTTACCTTACTTACATCAACAGGGATCTTTCCAACCGCCTGGACGGCATCTGTATGAAAAATAATCCCCCTTTCCTTTATAACTGCAACGATTTCTTCTATCGGAAAAATAACTCCTGTCTCATTGTTTGCCCACATAATACTGACAACAGCCGTATCTTCACTGAGATTTTTATAAAGAAAATCAATATCCAGATTTCCCTTTCTGTCAACCGGAACAAATGTCACACGATAACCCTTCTTTGAAAGATATTCGTACAAATTTTTAATGGCAGGGTGCTCAACCCGTGTGGTTATGATATGCTTCTTATCAGGGCTCGATAATATTGCTGCCTTTATTGCGGTATTGTCACTTTCAGTACCGCAACCGGTAAATATGATTTCCTCGGGTGCGGCCCTCAAAAGAGCCGCCAGTTTTGCACGTGCTTCCTTTAATTTGTAACTTACATTTCCGCCAAAGGAGTGTATGCTTGAAGGATTTCCGTAGATTTCAGTAAAGTATGGGAGCATCTCTTGAAGAACTTCAGGAGCAACTTGTGTAGTGGCATTGTTGTCAACATAAATAATTTTCATTGCTGGACCTCCTCAACTACAAGCTCGGAAGAAACAAGTTCTCGAAGTTTTGTCTCTACATAATGCTTAAGCGTTACCTGCGATTTGCTGCATGACGCACACATGCCGCTCAATCTCACAAAAACCGTATTTCCATCCACATCGATAAGCTCGATATCACCACCATCCTTTTTCAAAGCAGGCTTGATTTCACGCTCAAAAGTCTCTTCAATCAGCTTGATTTTTTTAATATTGGTCAACTGTGCCGGTTTTTTCTTCACAGGATGTTCTCTGCCAAGTATCGAGTCTATTATTTCCTGAATTTTTTCGTGGCAATTGCCGCACCCTCCGCCTGCTTTGATATAATCAGTGACATCCTCAATCGTTGAAAGATTGTTCTCCCTGACAGCACGTTCTATTTCCAGATCGGTTACACCAAAACACTCGCATACAATTTCACCCTCAATCCTTTTATCTTCCTCGCCGAGGTAATTGGCAATCGCTTTTTCAAGTGCATCTCTGCCCAAAACCGAACAATGCATTTTTTCTTTTGGAAGACCTCCGAGAAAATTGGCAATATCTTCATTTGTAACCTTTTTAGCTTCTTCCAGTGTAAGACCTTTTATTATTTCGGTTAAAGCCGATGAAGATGCAATTGCGCTGGCACAGCCAAAAGTCTGGAATTTTGCATCCTTGATTTTTTTGTTTTCATCAAGCTTAAAAAAAAGTTTTAGGGCGTCACCACACGCCATGGAACCAACTTCCCCCATACCATCAGGATCTTCAATGATGCCAACGTTTCGAGGGTTAAGGAAATGATCTTTTACTTCATCAGTATATTCCCACATGGAAATCCTCCTGTGTTATAAAAAAATTGTCGGAAAATTCGAAAAATGCGTTACCTGCCTATCTACACCTAAATTGAGCGATTTTTTACTCGACTTGCACCAATCTCTTGCGCATCAAGGACTTGCGAAAAGTCTCGACATATCCATTGGTATGCCTACGATTTTCGCAAACCTTGCTGCATCAAGATCTCGGCACATTTCTTCGCAAAAAATCGCTCAACTTAGGCTACAATAATAATTATGTATTTGCAAAAAAAATTGATAAATGAATTTGTTAAACTGAATACAATTTACAAGATTTTCGGTTTTTGCTTCTTGACACCGGCACCATATTATGCCATTTGATAAAAAATATTTTCAAATTATAGTTTGGCAATTAATCTGGCAGTAAAATAGTAAAATTCAATTAAAAATTTGGGAGGTTTAATATGGCAGTTTATGTTTACGGGCACAAAAATCCTGATAGTGATTCTGTGTGTGCCGCTATTGCTCTTGCTGATCTGAAAAGCAAGATCGGCGTTGAGGCTGTACCCGTTGTACAGGGCGAATTGAATCCTGAATCCAACTTTATTCTGGAAAAATTCGGAGTCAGCGCACCCGAAATCATAACCAGCGGCGCCGGCAAGCAGGTTATCCTGGTTTATCATTCTGATCTTGCACAGAGTCTGGATGACTTAAAAGATGCTGAAATTCTGGGCATTGTCGACCATCACAAACTCGGTGATGTAACTACTACAAATCCCCTGGAATGCTGGATTTGGCCTGTTGGCTGCACATGCACCGTGCTAAAAGCAATGTATGATTTCTTCGGGGTTGAAATTCCCAAGAGCATAGCCGGCATTATGCTGTGCGCTATCCTGAGCGATACAGTCATTTTCAAGTCAGCTACCTGCACAGACCAGGACAAGGAAGCTTCTGATGCTCTGGCCAAGATCGCCGGCGAATCAGATTTGGCTGCTCTGGGCATGGAAATGTTCAAGGTTAAGTCAGCGGTTGAAGGCACACCCGCAAGAGAACTTGTATTGCGAGATTACAAAGACTTTGATATGAACGGCAACAAGGTAGGAATCGGCCAGCTTGAAGTCGTTGACCTGGCCATTCTGGATAGTGTCAAACCCGCCCTTGCTGATGATATCAAGGCTCTTAAAACAGAAGGCGGCAGACATTCTGTATTTCTGCTATTGACCGACATCATGAAAGAAGGCTCTGAAATGCTTATTGCATCTGATGATGAGTCTGTTGTCCAAAAGGCTTTTGGAATCGCTCCAGAGGGTGGAAAAGTTTGGCTGGATGGCGTTATGAGCCGCAAAAAACAGGTTGTTCCAAATTTCGAAAAAGCCTTTGCAGGCTAGTATTTATTATTTTGCATAAAAAAGCCCGGTTATGCATATGCATGCCGGGCTTTTTCTTTAACCTATGAACAGAAAGCGTCATATTTTATATATTGTAATAGCTATTATAGCTTTAAGCGCTATATATCTCATTGTTCACAACAGGCCCGAAAAATCGCCGCGTTTGAATGAAGTTGAAAAAAATGTCCAAAATGTAAACCCACAACAATTAGATAAAAAGAAAGTTCATCTATACTTTGCTGATAAAGGCAATTCCTTTCTGATAGCTGAAGAAAGAACCATCTCTCAATCTCCTGATCCTGCGGAATTTGGCAAAACCATAATTGAGGCTCTTATAAAAGGACCGCTTGAAGGGCTTATGCGAACAATACCTGTGGGCACAACTCTCAACGCTTTCTATGTCACACAAGATGCAACCGCTTATATAGACTTAACAGAAGAGGTTAAAGAGCGTCATCCCGGTGGAATTAAAACGGAACTTATTACAATATATTCGATAGTTAATTCATTAACTCTAAATATTTCCGGAATCGATGCCGTAAAAATACTGATCGGGGGACACGAATCTATGACTCTTGCAGGCCATATTGATTTGCGTTTCCCCATTAAAGCCAACATGCTATTGATAAGATGATGAAAAAGAGCAGTATTAACAGAATAAGAAATATTGGCATTATAGCACACATTGATGCCGGAAAAACAACCGTTACAGAGCGGGTACTTTATTATACTGGCCGATCACACAAAATAGGCGAAGTCCATAACGGTGAAGCTGTAATGGACTGGATGCCCGATGAACAGGAAAGAGGCATCACCATTACTTCTGCCGTTACCACCTGCCTTTGGAAGGATTGCGAAATTCATATCATAGATACTCCCGGGCATGTTGATTTTACAATCGAAGTAGAACGCTCTCTGAGAGTACTTGACGGCGCTATAGGCATTTTCTGTGCCGTCGGAGGCGTAGAGCCGCAATCGGAAACAGTCTGGAGACAGGCTGACAAATATTTTGTCCCCAAAATAGCTCTTATCAACAAGCTGGACAGAATCGGAGCTGATTTTTTCGGCACAATAAATATGATGAAAAAAAAGCTGAATGCAAATCCTCTTATTATGCAACTGCCGGTAGGAATTGAAGAAAACTTTGCAGGCATAATTGACCTTATTACAATGAAACAGACCATCTGGAACGATGATACACTTGGAGCAACATACACAACTGAAGATATATCCGGTGATTATCTTGATAGGGCAAATGAATATCGCGAAAAGCTTATTGAAACAATAGCCGAAGTCGATGACGAAATAATGGATGCCTATCTTTCCGAATCTCCAATCACCAATGAAAGCCTTCTTAATGCTATACGAAAGGCTACTATTAATTTAAATCTGGTTCCTGTATTATGCGGAAGCGCCCTGAAAAATAAAGGAATTCAGCCGCTCCTTGATGCAATTGTCGGTTTCCTTCCCAGCCCTGTGGACATTCCTCCTATTAAAGGATCGCATCCCGATACAGGCAAACCGATTGAATGCCCGGCAAAAGATACTGAGCCGCTGGCAGCGCTAATATTCAAGGTCTCAATGATCGAAGGGAGAAAACTCTCCTATGTCAGAATATACAGTGGAAAAATGGAAGCCGGTCACGATGTTTACAATCCTTTTCGCAACAAAAAAGAGAAACTTTCCCGCATTCTGAGAATGCATGCCAATAAAAAGGAACGTGTAGAAAAGGCTGGTGCAGGCAGTATTGTTGGGGTCATAGGATTAAAAGAATCTTCAACAGGTGAAACGCTCTGCAACATCGATCATCCTGTATTGCTTGAAAAAATGGAATTTTATGAACCCGTAATATCTGTCGCCATAGAGCCCAAAACCCATGCCGACCAGGAAAAATTGGAACAAGTTCTTAATAAATTTCTGGCGGAAGATCCAACTTTGAGGCTTCGTGAAGACGAAGATACAGGGCAAAAAATTCTTTCCGGCATGGGAGAACTTCACATGGAAGTCATAATCAGCCGGATGCAGCGCGAATTTCACACAAGCGTTAATGTAGGGAAGCCACAGGTTGTATACAGAGAAACCATAGCCAGTGAGTCTGAAGCATCTGCTGTATTTGACAAGGAAGTCGCCGGGCATCACCTTTTTGGCGAAGTAAGATTAAAACTCAGGCCGCTGGCCAGAGGAAAGGGTAAAAAATTCAAATCAGAAATTTCCCCTGAAACAATCCCTGAAGTCTTTATTCATGCTATCGAAAAAGGAATTATGGAATCTTTGGAAAGCGGAGCATTGATGGGATATCCGGTTGTAGATGTTGAAGCAATTGTGACAGGCGGATCATGCAAAGAATCGCTTGCCTCGGAACTCGCATATACTGTTTGTGCATCCATGGCCTGCAAAGAGGCTCTATTCAACGGAAAGCCTTTTCTCCTGGATCCGATTATGTCTGTTGAAGTGTTTGTTCCGGAATCTTTCATGGGAGACGTTATCGGTGATCTTAATTCCCGGGGAGGAAAAATTGAATCTATAGAGCCTAAAACAGGATTACAGTCAATAAAAGCAAAAATCCCCCTGGCTCAGATGTTCGGTTACTCAACTTCATTAAGATCCGCAACCCAGGGTCGAGCAACATTTAGTATGCAGTTTTCCCATTTTGACCGAATATAAAAGATAGGCTGTAGGTGGAAGGCTGAAGACCGAAGCTACCTTCAGCCTATCTCTGCTCCTCGACGATTTTCTGTCTTCTCATGACTGATTGGCTTGCTGTGGGGTATCCGAATACTTCAGCCGGATGCTTTGCCATTGTTATCCTTTCCTCCGATTAAATATTTCCATCCTTTTCTGATATCTTCTTCGCTGACATCTGAGCCCAAAAACCAGCCCAGAGCTGTTCCGCAATCATGACAAAAACTGTAGCTGTCTGTAAAGTCAATCAGTGAAGGTTTTAACCATTTCCCGGGTTTCTCTTCACCAATATTTGGTTGCAAGATCAGCACGGTATCGTGTTTCAGAGATTTTAA
>Ga0255422_1113_pt2 | contig 16786 bp, 19 predicted proteins | sample ANMaggSeSYBR02D3_FD_182631 | JGI IMG/M metagenome (GOLD analysis project Ga0255422, IMG submission 182631) | Sediment cell enrichment communities from methane seep in Santa Monica Basin, California, United Staets - ANME aggregate JGI... | ecosystem: Environmental > Aquatic > Marine > Cold seeps >... | reverse complement strand
GTTTTATTGTTTGGGCAAACGGACCATAAGATCCGAATGATGTACGTTGTGAACAAACTGAGCCGTATCACTCATCCTTTCCGGTTTAGCCTAAAGGCGTCTCGCCAAAAAAACGATTCCAAAGGCTTTCCATTGCTTTGCGAAATGAGCTAAGTTCTCCACGGTCTTCAAGGAACTAATTCCATATAAACCACCTCCTTCTTGTGTGCCCTTCCCAGCGTGCAAAATTATTATACCCTATTTGGTAAGTGCCACGACATCGTGGACTGCGAGATGTGCCACGACATCGTAGACTTTTATTAATACTTCTTTGACAATCGAATAGCTATCACGTTCATGCTCATGGACACCTATTAACCCAGGAGGTGTTCATGGAAAACAAAATAAAACAGCAACGGTTACTATCAATACAACGATTCAGGAACGGAGAGAGTCCTAATACAATCTGTGCCTCACTCGGCAAGTCCAAGGCTTGGCTTTATAAGTGGATTGAGAGATCCCTCTCTGGCGATGATTCTTGGAGTGAAAGTCAGTCTCGACGCCCTCTATCTAATCCAGTCCGTAGGCTAACAGAGGTGGAAGAGGTTGTCAAGATGGTTCGTCTCAGCCTTTACAACCAGGATTTATTCTGCGGTGCTCAGGCAATCCGGTGGGAGTTGGAAGATTTGGGAATAGAGCCACTTCCATCTATAAGAACCATAAATCGAATCCTAAATCGGAATGAGTTAACTCATCGTAGAACCGGCAAATATAAAGCCAAGGGAACAGCATATCCTAATTTGCCATCGCTGTTTCCGAACCAGACTCACCAAGCCGACTTGGTTGGTCCATGCTATTTGAAATGACCAGTCCGGTTTTACAGCCTGAATGTTATCGATACTGCAACTGTCCGATGTGGTTTGAATCCAGACCGTTGTAAGTCAGGCCAAGCGATCTTAGACGGTTTCTGGGCTATCTGGAAACGCATGGGGATTCCCAATCATGTCCAAGTAGACAACGCCATGTCATTCTTTGGAAGCCCGACACATCCACGCGGCATGGTACCGCTCATCCGACTGTGTTTGCACAACGGGGTTGAACCATGGTTTGTGCCGATGTCCGAGCCTTGGAGAAACGGAATGGTCGAAAGTTTCAATGACCGTTATCAGCAAATGTTTCTACGCAAAAAGGAGATGTTCTCACTAAACGATCTGAAGGTTGGTTCGCTGGAGTTTGAACAGCCCCATAACAAGCAGATATCGCTATAGTAAGATCGGTGGCAAAACACCGCTGAAGGCCCTTTCCGTATCGAAAGCTAAGCTGCGATTCCCGCCGAATGATATTGAAATTCTCAAGCATCGGTTAAAAAAGCCGACAACCGGCAAATATCACTTGGTACGTTTCATTCGTAGCGATATGAAGATTAACATGTTCGGGGAGATTTTCCCTGTTCCCCCGGAACTTAAACACGAATACGTGGTAGCTACTATCGATGTCAAAGAACAAAAGATGAAACTCTTCTTGGGAAAATCCCAAGTTGACGAAATAAACTATAAACTACGTTGAAAAAACAGGGTGTCCACGATGTCATGGCACTTTTAAGTGTCTACGATGTCGTGGCACTCAACACCTATTAATTAGATAAATAGCCAGAAGCATCCCGATAGAACTAAGCACGATGGCGACCAGAATATCCGTTATAAATGATGGATGGTAAGTGTCTTCCATGATTTCCCTTTCTGTTTTGAGAAATCTATATGTGGACAGGAAGCCCACAATGCCCCCCAGGAAAACAACGAAAACACCAAAATAGAGGCTACAGTTACATCCATCATACAAATCTTGGGACCCCCTTATTCTATTATGATCAAAGGGAATAATAAATTTTTCCACCACAAAACCGAAGGCCATAATCGCGATACTAGTTCTGATCCAGGAGAGAAAGGTCCGTTCATTGGCCATATGTACCCTGCGGTTCTTTACCCTGACCTGCGTCTTTTCTTCTGAAAGTATTTTCTTAAATATTGGCATCTTGCTTTCTGTGGAAGACTCTCGTCGAACATCCAATGGTGCAAATTACATCATCGGCCGTGAGAGCCGGGGATAGCCCCCACGGGCTCCAACTTTATCTCTGAAACCAGTTTTAAAAAATCATCCTTCCGGCACAACGCTGTGCCAGACCGCAATATAGTATTGTTTAAACTATAAAACGCCGCCACAGTCTCTATTAATTCATTTAAATGTAAACTTGATTAAAACTATTGTCAAGAAATGTGCCAAAAAATATATTGTGAAATTACAGTTGGTTATATTTTTTAGGGTAGAAATGGGGTATTATTTTTGTTTCAATGTGAAACGCATAAAATGCATTATAGATATATTTTTTTGATGTTAGAATCTAATTTGGAAAGATAATTGACGTTATGCTTCACTTTGTAACTAAGTTTCATTTTGAAATCGAAGTAAGACAGGAAAACAGAAGGAGAATAAAAAACGGTGGATTTTATATTCCTGAATCCGTGGCATGGTTTTTGATATGGCCTGAAATTACACGAAATATTCAAAAATTGCCTTCACCTATTAGGTGAAGGCCAAAATCGGTTATTTCCAATAATTTCAACCCCCCATCAAAAACCGTGCCACGGATTCAGGATATTATTAACCCGGCAATTAATATGATTAACTATGCCGCATAAGCAATTTTTGGGTGTTTAAAGTATTTCACTACTCGCTTTGGCATCTTTTGAAGCTTCCTTAAATGGGTAGGGCCTCGCTCAAACCGAACTCTGTGCTGAAGTAGGCGACGCTAAGCGGCGGCTGAGAATAAGCCTGTTGGAACCAGGCGGGACCTTCCAGGGCCTCTCGCTACGCCTTGGCATGATCATTTACCAGATTTCGGAAGGCGCAGTCAGCGGCCAGGGCATCGAGGCGGGTTGCTGCCACAGTCTGTAGAATGAGTCAAGGGTTGCGCGTAACGGCCCAGAGTTCAGGGTCGATGCACTTCCGGAGGGGATCTGTGGAATGGCTCCATGACCACCTCAGGTCGAGCGCCAGATCAGCCAGCCCTTCGAGGCCACCGGGGAGAGGGGGTATCAGATAATAAGGGGAAAATAGTCATAATGCCTCCTTTTATTCCTTATACCTTATAGTCGTGTCCCTATGGGCGGATCTAAGTATCTGTTCGGGCTTCACGGTATCGTCCTGCTTATATCTTATGAGCTTAAGAGCCATCAGCTATGAGCTAATCTGTATTCCTCTGGTTAAAATCTTTGCCATCCTTGAACTCGAACAAAATTGAATATTCTTCAAAGGTTTTAGTGTAATTGAATTTGGACGGCAAAGTAAAAAGCTTCAGTTTCAAGGCGCGCAAATCCTGAGGAAAGAGACGTAGTTATAGCTACGTCGCAATGATTTACCCTGTTAAATCGGCTTCGCCGTTTTGCATAGCAAAAAATTTAACAGGGCAGGGGATGCAGCGCAACGCAGAAAATGGAGTTTTTACAAAGCCGTCTATGGAATGCTTTTTAATTTACCTACGGAAAGGTCATGAAGTGGAATAAGTATATCTGCCATTTCCTTTAATTTCTGCATTGAATCATAAGCTTCCATGACATTTATATGCACGCCCGGTGCAATGGCCGGACCTGATGCGGGGAAATTTTTATCATTACAGCACAAACCAGTGATAATGGCTTTCCCTTTTGATGTATTTACAGATACAGACTGGCCTCCAACCGAATGGCCGGGAGTAAAAATCACATCAATTCCATCCAAAATATTTGCATCTCCCTCTATCTCAATTACATTAACCTCATCAAGAACGTCCGGATAATATCTGTGATCAACAGGATGCGGATTTTTTAAAAAATCGTGTTCTGCTTTTTGCACATAAACATCAGCATTTGAGCATTTATAATCATTTTCACAATGATCATTATGAAGGTGGGTGTGAATAATCACATCTATGTCTTCCGGCTTTAAATTTAATGTTGCAAGAGCGTCTTCAAATTCAAGTATATCAAACCCGCAGTTTTTTCTTATTTCATCATACACAACAAATTGTTCAAGTCCTGTGTCGACAAGTATGTTTTTATCCCCGCCTTTTAAATAAAAAACATAGATAGGCAGCAAAATCCTTTTTCCATAATCATGAAGATATGTCATTACACCCTGATCAGTCTCATTAATACCGACAACCAGAGGATGAATAGTATATTCCTGCATCATACACTCCTTGTATCTCTTTTGAATTTCTATCAAAAAATAATCTTGTGAAAATACCGGCTAAAAGGGAATATCATCGCCAATTGTACCCGAGCCTGACGACTTAGGGGGGGGCGTATCAGAAGCCTGAGTATTTAAAGGTGGCTCATCTGAATTTGCAGAATCTCTTCCACCTAAAAACTGAACATCAGATGCGACAATTTCAGTAGTATATCTTGTAACGCCGTCTTTTTCCCATGATCTTGTCTGTAAACGGCCTTCAATGTAAACCTGCTTGCCTTTTGAAAGATATTCGCCGCATATTTCTCCAAGTCTTCTAAAAGCCACGATACGATGCCATTCTGTGCGTTCTTTTTTTTCTCCGGTAGCTTTGTCCTTCCATTCTTCAGATGTAGCTATGCTGAAATTCGCGACAGCAGCGCCATCTGGAGTATAACGAACTTCAGGATCTCTGCCCAAACGTCCGATCAGCATTACCTTGTTAATACCTGACATATTTATACCCCCTAAAATTATTAAAATTATAATGAAAGAGTTTACCCTGCATTTTTTGCACACAACTTATAAAACAAAGATGGTCTTAATGTCAATCATAGCAAAAAACTTGGGGCTCGGTCAAAAATAACTTGTGAGAATTAAACGTAACCGTTCACGAAACGTTGAAATTAGAAATTTGGTCTTCATGCTTTTGTACTGTTCTTCCCAATTTCTATTTTAATCTCTCCCTAATTTCTAACTTTCCAATTTCAAGTTTCAAGCCGTGAACGGCTACAATTAGACAAGCAATTTTATGAAAAGGACAGTCAGGATGCCTGCTGCTAAAGGCGTCATAAACCAGCCCACAGTAATTTTGGTGACTACTTTGGTGCTTACGGTACGCAAACCTCCCACGATACCAACTCCTATTACAGCGCCTACTATCGCCTGAGATGAAGAGATCGGAACGCCAATTTGAGTAAAAATATGGAGGGTAAATGATAGCGCCAAAATGGTAACAAAGGCAGAGAATGGATCCAAAGGAGCAATCCCTTTGCCGACGGTCATCATCACCTTTTTGCCATAGGTGAGACTGCCGAAGGCAATGCTGAGACCACCAATTAATGAGGCCGTGCCGGCAGACAGTAATCCTGACCCAACATAAACGCCGGTTACATTAGCTACATTATTCGAGCCAAGGGAATATGCTCCATAACAGCCCGCCACAATAATTCCAGTGGAATAAAGGTAGTTGAGGTGGGTAATGTTTGTAATGGTCTTATATAGAACATATCTTAAAAACCGGTGAAGAAAATATCCAAAAACAATGCCGCTCACAGGAGTGACTATCCAGCAGATGATGATTTTATAAAGCTTGGAAAAATCTGCAGTTCCTGATAAAATTCCAGCGCCTATAACCGCGCCGATAATTGCTTGAGAAGCTGAGGCTGGAATAGCAAAATAAGTGAGAACGGTCATGGTAATGCCGGCCGCCAATGAGCAATAAAAGGCCTCTATAGTGAGAAGGGTGGAGAGTTCACCAACGGTTTCCATGCATTTTGGGCCTTCAAGGAGAGCGCCCAATAACACGAAGATTGCTGTTAGAAATATAGCTGTTGCATATTTTATTGTACCTGTTGCGACGCCTGTTCCGAAGATATTTGCAGCATCATTGGCTCCAAGGCTCCAGCCCAGAAGAACACCACTCAAGACTTTCCACATAATTTACTGCACCCAAGTCCTTAAATAATCAAGAGCAGATTATTTCATGCTTACATTTATAATTTGGAGATAATCACTGGCATCTTCAACAATATCACTTATAGTGGTAAGGCTTGATATAAAATCAGATAAAATTTTTCCCTCCCAGAAGTTGCTTACAGGTATTTTATGAATGTCCTTAATTAAACTGAATTTAATATCATCGATCTTTTTCTCATAAATTCTGATAGCCAGTGTTTTTTCTCTAAGGTCATCTCCTTTTAACATTGCCTCGAATGTTATTAAGAGCATTTCACAGATCTTTAAATTGAGATATGCAATTCTAATACATTCATTTTTTATCTGTTCGGGAATTTTTCCATCTAAGTAGTAATGAGCTGTGTCTTCAAGCACGTCAAAAACATGATCGACAATCTCAACAAATCTGCACAGGTCTGGTCTGAGGTATGGTAGAAAAGCGCCGTCATATATTTTTGAGATAATTTCTCTCCGGATAGAATCACTTTCACGTTCGAGATCAATTAAATTCCGCATAAGATTTCGGTCGTCTTTTTCTAAAGCTGTTCTGAACAAGTAACAAGCAGAGCAGAGGAGTTTGATATGTTCCCTCATATTGTCTGTAACTTCCTGTTCTTTTTTGCTAAGGGACAGAATTTTTTCAAAAATCATGCTCACCTCTTGCCCTCATGATCAGAGCACCTGCCATGATGTCCATTAAAGAGATTATACCTATAATTTTTTCATTTTCGCATACAAAGATTCTTGCATTTTTTTTCTTCTCCATTAGTGATGCGACTTCATTCATGGCCGCATTCTTACCAATACAGGCCACCGGCTTTGAAGCAATTTCTCCGACTTTAACATCGTTAGGATTCAAGCCTTTGGCCAGCACTTTAAAAACTATATCTCTTGCTGTGATAATTCCATAGTTCAAGTCTTTTCCAGGAAATCTGACCATTAACGATCGAATTCGTCTGTCGACCATTTTCTCAACCGCATCATATACTGTTCTATCAGCGTCCACAGATTCTATTTTCGTTGTCATAAGTTCTTGTACTTTCATATCTTCCCCCGTTCCTAAGCAATTTTGGTTTGAAAAAAGTCATAAAAAACATTTTTCATCCTTGTTTATATATTATAATTATCATATTTTGACAAAATATGTTAGCAAAAAGAAGGTATTTTCACGGCAACGTCGGTGCTAAAGCTTTAATATTAGGAGTTTCTGGAGACTTCAAAATCCGAATATCGAAATTCGAAACAATATCTAATATCTAATCTCGAATATCAAATGACCAAAATATTTCAGATAGTTATACCTCGAAAGGCCACAACTTGCGATTTTTTGCTGGCCCTGAACATCAACATCTGTGTTGCTCAGGTTTGAAATAGCTTGCTATTTCGAGGACTTTTGCGATTGAAGATCGGTTAAAGATATGGTGAAGTCGGGTGAAAAATAACGATATTGATGGCAAGGTTGACAATACTTGTCTACAATATTATATTTCTTTTGTATTGTAAAATTTATTACGGAAAGGATGATTATTATGGTGGAAGGTATTTTGGAAATTGATGACAGCATTTTTGATGCTGAGGTTCTGAAGTCTGATAAACCGGTGCTTATAGACTTCTGGGCTCCGTGGTGCGGGCCATGCATGGCCATTTCCCCTATGGTAGAACAGCTTGCCGGTGAATTTGGAGATAAAATCAAGTTTGTCAAATGCAATGTTGACGATAATCCAATCAGTCCCGGCAAATACGGAATAAGATCTATACCCACGCTTATGTTCTTCAAGGATGGTACTGTAGTAAATCAGGTGATAGGTATAGTTGCCAAATCAAAGCTGGAAGAAGTTATAAACAAAATTTTATAGGAAACTTTGTAATGAAAAGTCTTGATTATGACCTTGTTATAATCGGCGGTGGTCCGGCCGGGCTTACCGCCGGTCTTTATGCTGCACGCGCCAGATTGAATGTAATCCTGATTGAAAAAATTGTGCCGGGAGGACAGGTCCTCACAACTGACTGGATTGAAAATTATCCAGGCTTTCCAGAAGGAATCAGCGGGCCTGACTTGATTCAGAAAATGACAGAGCAGGTTAAAAAATTTGATCTTAATATAGAATCAAATGAAGTAATTTCTCTTGATTTGTTGTCTGAGCCCGTCAAAAAAATCAAGTTAAGCGACAGGACTATCACAAGCCACACAATTATTATAGCTACAGGAGCTTCACCCAAAAAGCTCGGCATCACAGGTGAAGATGTTTTTTTTGGAAAAGGCTTATCTACATGCGCAACCTGTGACGCACCTTTTTTCAAAGACAAGATGGTTGCGGCAGTGGGGGGCGGAGATACCGCTGTTCAGGAAAGCATATTTCTGACCAAGTTTGTAAAAAAGGTTTATCTTATTCATAGAAGAGATCAATTAAGGGCAACCAAGATCCTGCAGGAACGAGCATTTGCCAATGATAAAATTGAATTTATCTGGGATTCCGTATTAACAAGTATTGATGGTTTAGCAAATGTAGAAAAGATTACAGTAAAAAATATTAAAACCGGAGATACAAAAGAACTCTCCGTAGACGGCTGTTTTATATGGACAGGCATACTACCCAACACAAATTTTTTAAAAGATGAAGTAAAAGTAGATAATTACGGCTTTATAATCGTCGACTCGAATATGCAGTCATCAGTACCGGGTGTGTTTGCAGCAGGTGATGTAAGAAGTACCGGCCTGCGCCAGATTGTAACCGCTGCTGGAGATGCGGCAAGTGCTGTATTTTCGGCAGAACATTATATGGAGAATCGTATCCTATTCAAATTCCGTGGTAATGGGCAGTCTGTCAAAAGATAACTATTTGTAAATAAAGACTTTGCGTAAATTCAAAATGGGTTTTATCCTGGTTTTTGAATAGGATACGGAGAATCTATAGGTCAGCCACAAAGACACCAAGATTGTAATTTACATCTCTTCTTTGCGACTTTGTGCCTGTTCCTAAACTATTACGAAAATATTACTTTATAATAATGAAACGTATTTTAACAATTGCCATCATTTCATTACTTGTCTTTTCAAGTTGTGCTTGGCTTGAGCCAAAAGAAGAAAAAAGCATCCAGGAACTTGCAAGTAGTGGAATGAATGAGTTTAAAAAAGAGAATTATAAAACAGCAATAGAATATTTTGAAAAATTAAGGGACTGGTATCCTTTCAGCAAATATGCAATTCTTGCAGAGCTGAAAATCGCTGATTCATATTACAAACTACAGGAGTATGAAGAGGCTATATCTGCATATGATGAGTTTGTTAACCTTCATCCGCGTAACGAGGCAATAGCTTATGTTATCTATCAGATAGGACTTTGCTATTTTGAACAGATAGATACTGTTGATCGAGACCAGACCACAGCGCAAAAAGCACTGGATACTTTTAAAAAGCTGATTAAACAGTTCCCGGAAAACGCCTATGCAAACAGAGCAAGAGTTAAATTAAAAAAATGCTTGAAAAGTCTTGCAGGGCATGAATTCTACGTAGGATTCTTTTATTACAAAAGCAAGCACTATAAAGCAGCTTTGAGCCGTTTCGAGGCTGTCCTTACCAATTATCCCGATGTTGGAATCCATCATAAATCACTTCAGTACCTTGCTTTGTGTAAAAAATATATAAAAGAATAAGAACCTTATGATAGCAATAAGCGCCTGTCTTTTAGGATACAAATGCAGATATGATGGTAAAAGCAAAAAAAACTCAGCCTTAATAAAGCTGCTGGGATCTGAAAAAATTCTTCCGATCTGTCCCGAAGAGCTTGGCGGACTTACTACTCCAAGAGCTCCCTCAATTCTCGTTGAAGGAGATGGTTTTGATGTTCTGGATGGAACAGCTAAAGTTATAAACAGTTTCGGTGATGATAATACTGAGGCATTTATTGAAGGAGCCTATGCAGTATTGGGTATGATCAGGGAGCAAAAAATCAAGCGCTGCTTTCTTAAAGATAAAAGCCCCTCATGTGGAGTTGGCGAAAAATATTTAACCGGAGTAACGGCCGCACTTTTAATCCGAAAAGGATATATTGTTGAAGAGTTTAGTTAAAAAAAATACTTTACACTCAATAAATTTTGTTGTAAAAAACTAATTCTGGTTTTTAAATTTCTGAAAATATAATTTTAGGAGAACTAATCATGTCAAGAATGTGTGAAATATGCGGAAAAAAGCCACTTGTAGGCAATAATGTCAGTCATGCCCACAATATAACAAAACGTCGTTTTAAACCAAACCTTCAAAGAGTGCGCGCCATTCATAAAGGAAGAGTAAAAAGAATAGTGGTTTGCACCAGTTGTATAAGGTCGGGTTGTGTTGTAAAAACGTCTTGATTGTCCACCCTATAACTTGTGACAAAATCGGAAAACGAGACGACTTTCACAATGTATACAAAACCAAATCTAAAGCAGCAAAAAGCACCCGACCTACTCCAAACAATAAAAGTGTAGTCAGTAACGTCACACCTGTAAATACGCAAACTACATGATATTGCTAAACAATTATGCCTTTCCTAAAAGGGAACTTCAGTCTAAAGCGTTACACAATTACCTGTTTTTTAATAGAAGAGAAGAGGCGGGACTTTTCTCAAAATATTTAATTGCTTCGCCGACCAGGTAAAGTGAGCCGGCAATGCAGATTGCTTCGTTTTTAGGTGTTGTTTTAATGGCATGTTTTATGGCCTGGCTGACGTCGGGTATAATTTTTATATCTGTAATTACTTCTTTTGCAGCAGAATAAAGCTTTTCAGGCGGCAGCGCCCGGTTTATCTTTGGCTGGGTTAATATGGCTCTATTGCAGACAGAGCAAAGTGTTTTAAGCATGGAAGAATAAGGCTTGTCATCCAGGATTCCTGCTATAAGTGTTATATTTCTGCCGGCAAGATTTTTGGACAGATATTTTACAAGTTTTCTAGTTGCAATTATATTGTGCGCTCCGTCAAGGATTATCAGGGGATTTTCAGAAACTATATCAAGTCTTCCGGGCCAGCGGTTTTTTTCAAGCCCCTTTTTTATGCCGTTAAAAGAAAGTTTCGCCCTGCTTTTATTCAGCAGTTCGCATGCCGCAAGCACGAGCCCTGCATTGTCTATCTGGTGGTTCCCCTGCAAGCCAGTACGCAAATCGCGCCATGTATTTTCTATTCCAAAGTAGTTAAAAGTTTTGTTTTTATTCCTTCTTACTTTAAATTCATCTCCAAGACGAAAAAAAGGCGCTGACTTTTGTTTGGCAATATCTTTTAAAATTGAAACAGCGATTTTTTGTTTAGCACCTGTAACAACAGGTACGTTGTTTTTTATTATCCCGCCTTTTTCACCTGCAATTTGTTTTATGGTGTTTCCAAGATACATTCTGTGTTCAAGTGATATGTTGGAAATTATGGTAAGGGCGGGTTTTATGATGTTGGTTGCGTCAAGCCTTCCTCCCATTCCTGTTTCTATAACAGCCCAGTCCACTTTTTGTTTTCCAAATTCATAAAGCGCCATTGCAGTGGAGTATTCAAAAAAAGTCGACTCGCGTTTTCCTGTGGATATGTTTTTTAATGCTTCATATGCTTCAACAATATTTTTATCTGAAACAGGCTGGTTGTTTATTTGTATTCTTTCATTAAATCGAACAAGATGAGGTGAAGTATAAAGACCTACCCTGTAGTTTGATTCCTTAAGAATTGAAGCAATGGAGGATGCAATTGATCCTTTTCCGTTTGTTCCCGCCACATGAATGCATGAGAACTTGTCCTGCGGATTTCCCAGGTCATGCAGCATGCTTTTGATGGTAGAAAGGCCGAGTTTGATCCCAAACCTTCTCAGGCCGTACATGGTCTGAATACATTTATTGTAATGTTTCTTTGTGTTCATAGTAACAAAAAAACCCGACAAAAATTAATATTCCTGCCGGGTTCGAGTTTTATTTGTTTTTGACCTTAGGAACGGGGATGAAATAACTTTCACAAGTAGACGCATAGATTTGGGTCAGATTTGTTCGATCTCAAGTCACAAAAGTTGATGGAATAGCAGGCTATTTTGATATTTAAGATCGGGCAAAGGTGGCCTGAAGCTATGATGCATAGTTGGGGAAGTTATTTCATCCCCGTTCCTTATTATCTGTATCTTTTAGAAGCCGTAATCCTCTGTCTTCTTAAGGCTTCGCGCTGCTTGCGACGTTTGTGCTCGCTTGGCTTTTCATAGCTTTTTTTCAGCTTCAGCCTTTTAAAAAGGCCGTCATTCTGAATCTTCTTTTTCAGAATACGCATAGCCTTTTCAAGGTCATTGTCGTAAACCTTGACTTGAATTTCCTTCAAACTCCTCGCCCCCTTCTTTACATCAGACGAATATATAAAAAAATCTCCGATGATTTTTAGCCTAATTTAGTACTGAATTTATTAATATAAATTATTTTTAATCACATGGCAAGAAAAAAATGTGTTCGGGTTTTAAATTTAAGACCCGAACACATACAGGGACCAGGTAATTTCTACTCACGTAGTCAGGCTGAAGCTGTTTAGACTGAAGGGGTCAGACGAGCACGATTGCCGTATTTTGGCGAAAATATCTGATTCTTGCACCAAACATGGCTTCAAAATGCGTTTTTTCCTAACAGTCTTCAGCCTTCAGCCTATCCACCTGAGTAGTTAGGAACGGGGGCGAAATAACTTCCCCAACTATGCATCACAGCTTCAGGCCACCTTTGCCCGATCTCAAATCACAAAAATATCAAAATAGCCCGCTATTCCATCAACTTTTGTGATTTGAGATCGAACAAATTTGACCCAAATCTATACGCCTACTTGGGGAAGTTATTTCGTCCCCGTTCCTTACAAATATAATTGAGTCTTTTCTACAGTTTTGAAATAAGCTCTGCTGTAACTGATTTTATGTCTGCAGCACCGTCCAGAGTAATGTATTTAATGGATCCGCCTTTTGCTGCGAGGTCTTTGAAATAATAGGCTGCTGCAAGTGTGCCGGTGTCTGAGTCATAGTAAATGCCGTGGCGTTTGTCGATGGCTCCCTCATCCTGATCGTCGGCTCTTTTGGACAATGCACCGCCGCATACCCGGCATTTGTCTCCATCAGGTTTAATTGCATCAATAAAGATATTATTGGGATGGTTGTTGTCATTTGCGCAGAGCCTGCGACCCATGATTCTGTCTTTGGCAATCTGGCGGTCAAGGAGTATTTCCACAACAATATCGAGGATCATGTTTTCTGCTTTGAGAGCTTCATTAAGCTTTATTGCTTGGTTCTTATTTCTTGGAAAGCCGTCGAGTAGCCAGCCGACTTTACAATCATCTTGCTTCAGGCGGTCGAGTATCATAGGTATTGTAATTTCGTCTGGTACTAATTCGCCTTTGTCGATATATTCCTTGGCCTGTTTGCCAAGTTCTGTGCCGCCCTTGATATTGTCACGGAAAATAGCGCCTGATTCAATGTGGGCAGCATTGTATTTATCTTTTACAATGGCTCCCTGAGTTCCTTTTCCGCTGCCGTTTGGACCAAAAAACAAAATGTTCATAAGATTCTCCTTTTTCAGTAATAATATTTTGTTATAATTTCCGGATTTTCTTTCAGATAGCTTTTCAACAACCCCTTTGCGTGCTATTTGTTTTTGTTAAATCCGAAGTCAAAAAAAATTTACAAGGCCGTCAGACTTATTTTATTATAAAAATAGGTGTATAATGTCAAGAGTAACCGTTCACGGCTTTGAAACTTGAAATTGGGGAGAAATAAAACGAGTTTGCGAGTTGGATGTCTACAAACTACCAGAAGAGTTATCAGATATGGTCTGGTATGACTTTGATAAAAAGCATGAAGGCCAAATTTCCAATTTCCAATTTCAATGTTCCGTGAACGCTTAATGTCAAGAAAATGAAAATTTAACTTTTAATCAGAGTTCAATAATTTTTTTACCAGCGACAATGCTTCCTGTTTGGTATTTATCTGATTTGAAAGCATTGCTTCTTCAACTTTGAATATAATTTTTTTGAATAATGGAGAAGGAGACAAGCCGAATTCATTAATTAAATCATTGCCTGTAATAAGAACGGGCATTTTTTTTCTTTGCATAAACTCTGAAAAATATTTGAGGATCATATTTTTCGCAAATTCTATAAATTCCTCTTTGCCTTTATCTCCCTTCCCTTTCATATCTGCAATGCTGTGAAGCAAAAGATAGGGTGTATTGTCCCCGCATTTTATAAAGAAGCGGGTTATTCCTTTATTGGTCAAGGTGCCTTTGCTCTTTGCGATAAAAAGGTGCAATGGGTCGACATGATTGCGGATAATGAAATCAACGAAATATTTTTCTTTTGTTGATAATTTTAGCCTGGAACTTATTTCTTTAGTTATTTCAGCACCTTTTTTGCTGTGACCGTAGAAACGGACATTCCCTTTGTTATCAGTTTTTTTTACCAGGGGTTTGCCTGTATCATGAAGCAGAATGGCAAATTTAAGGAGAGATGCCGTATTTTCATCTATGCTGTGGGTGATTTTGTTGTTAAGAATATTTTCAAGATGATAAAATGCCTTCATTGTGTGTTCAAAAACATCATATTGATGGAATCTGTTCTGAATGCATCCTTTTAATTTGCCAAGTTCAGGAAAAATAGCAAATAAAAGTCCGGTATCAGCCATTTGAGAAATAAAATGATGTGATTTAGGCGTATGCAGTATCCTTAAAAATTCTGACCTGATGCGTTCGCCGGCAGAATTTTTTATAAGCTTTGCATTTTTTCTTATTGCAGAGACCGTATTTGTATCGATTTCAAAATTTAGTGATGCGCCTATCCTGTAAGCCCTGATAAGACGGACAGGGTCTTTCTCAAATGCTGTATTTGAAACCATGCGGATTTTTTTGTCTGCAATGTCCTTCATGCCGCCAGTACAGTCAATAATCTTTCCCGATGACAAAGAATAGGCCATGGCATTGATCGTAAAATCCCTTTTAAGAAGGTCATCTTCAATAGTCTGCCCATTAGCCGAAGATATATCAAAGATTTTATTATCGGAAATTACCCTGATTATCTTGTGATCCTTCTTGCCTAACTCAATGATGTGATCTGATTTTTTTACAGCTATTTTTTTTGCAAATTTTTCTGGATTTCCAAAAACAGCGATGTCATAATCAAAAGGAGATCTTCCAAGAATTATATCCCTTATTGAACCGCCGACAATATATGTACCTTTAATTTTCGGTATAATTTTTATATCTAATTTGTTCATGGTTATAACAAGTTATTCATATATGTTATGCAAGATTATAAAAAGAAGACAATAAAGGTCGCGGTTACAGGCAATGCCGGTTCCGGCAAGACTTCTGTCTGTAATATTTTAAAAAAAATGGGCGCGCAAGTAGTTTTTTCCGATATTATTGCAAGGGAAGTTGTTTCTCCGGGCACTCCTACCTATAAAAATATAATTAATTTCTTTGGAAAAAGGGTGTTGAAAGAAAACGGCTTTCTGAATCGTAAACTGCTGAGAAGCATTATTGCAAATGACGATTCTGCACGTAAAACGCTGGAGAAAATTGTACATCCTGAAATAATAAAGTGTATTCAGTTAAAAATGACTGAAGCGGAAAAAAATGTTAAAAGATTTGTTTTTGTAGAAATACCTCTTCTTTTTGAACTTTACTTGGAAGACCTGTTCGATTTGGTCATAATGGTTAGCGCCGACTATGAATTGCGGATTGAAAGGCTGATGTGCCGGGATAAAGTTTCACGCTATGATGCAATATCCCTTTTCAGCTTACAGATGCCTGAAGAAGAAAAGATTAAACGGGCTGAATTGGTTATAAAAAATAACGGTTCAATCGAACATTTGATAAAATTAGTTGAAGTTTTATATAGTGAACTAATAAGAAAATACGAAAAAAAGTATTGAAAGTGCTTGACAAACAAAAAAACGTAAGTTATTTTTAATTTTATTTAAGGCAGTAAGCCCACCTATTGGAGAGAATACCTTTTAAATTCTTCTGAATTAAAAAATCACTAAGGGCTTGGTCAAAAACAACTTGGTAGAATTTGCGCCCAAATTTGCCGTAGATTTAATTGATCTGATTGAGCAAAACCGCAGGAATAACGAGCTATTTCGAGGACTTTTGCGAATGAAGATCGGTTAAAGATATGGTGAAGTTGGGATGCAAAAATGCCAAGTTATTTCTGACCGAGCCCTAAAATAAACAAAATTATATTCCTCCATAATAGAGCCCTTTGAAAAACGTTCCTGTTTGTTCAACCTAAGTTGAGCGATTTTTTTGCGAAGAAATGTGCCAAGGTCTTGATGCAGCAAGGTTTGCGAAAATCGGAGGCATATCAATGGATATGTCGAGACTTTTCGCAAGCCCTTGATGCGCAAGAGATTGGTGCAGGTCGAGTAAAAAATCGCTCAATTTAGGTTCAAGTAAGGGAAAAATTTTAACTACAGGAATACAGCTTAGCTTATAGCTGATGGCTCTTAAGCTCATAAGATAAAAAGGCATAACAGCTTATCAGCTAACATAGCCTAACGCTGGAACTTTTATTGAAGCGAAAGCGCTAACCTTTTGCGCCAATTGAACAAAAGGAGGACGTGTTGCAAAGGTCTCTAACAACCAGCAGGGAACCAGCCTATTAGCAATCGACCCATCCGGAATTAGCTTTTGCCGTTTCACTCATTCCGCTATTGAAGATAAAATAAAGAGGGGCGTGCATGAAATCCGTTTTAAAGACTTAATTGGGTGACGAAGTCTGAATGCTTTGAGAAATATGGATTATTGGGTTCGCAAGAATAAGTAATGAGGTAAATTTTAATGAACATAGTTGAATTAAAAGACAAGAAAATAAGTGAACTGACAGATATGGCAAAGGGTTTTAATATT
>Ga0255422_1140_pt1 | contig 16835 bp, 14 predicted proteins | sample ANMaggSeSYBR02D3_FD_182631 | JGI IMG/M metagenome (GOLD analysis project Ga0255422, IMG submission 182631) | Sediment cell enrichment communities from methane seep in Santa Monica Basin, California, United Staets - ANME aggregate JGI... | ecosystem: Environmental > Aquatic > Marine > Cold seeps >... | reverse complement strand
TTTAGTCTGAGAAAAGTGCGAAAGTCGGGCTATGATCACGTAAACAACAGTTTTGCCTTAAGCTGCGATGCAGTTTCTGTCCTGGCTGATGCTATCCGCCGTGCAGGGTCTTTGGACCGTGAAAAAATCCGTGAGTTATTGAGCTGTACTAAAAATTTCCAGGGTGTGACCGGTACCATCACTTTTGATAAAAACGGCGATCCAATGAAAAACGCTGTAGTTATGAAAATCACTAACGGAAAAAGATTTTATTTAAAAACGATAAAATATTCCGAAAAATCCCCCTGACCGCCATCTGCTTCGCCTTCAGGCGAGACGGGCGGGAATTGTTAACCAGAATATAGCGGCATGTTCTGACAGGGTAATCTGGATGGTAGCCGGGATTGCCGTGCCGATAAAAGAAAGTGTATAAAAGCAATTTATGAAAAAGGTAAAAGTTCACCACGGAACGACACGGAGTTTCACTGAAAATTATAAACAATGAGTAATTTACTATATGAAAATTTGAGCTATAAAGTCATAGGTGCAGCACGGGAAGTATACAAAGAACTTGGTCATGGTTATCTTGAATCAGTTTACGAAGATGCATTGTGTTACGAGCTGGATTTATTAAGCATAGAGTACTTTCACCCACTAGATTACGGCCTTGTTGGCCGCTCCCCAGGCCGCCTTTGTCCGATCTCAAATCTACGCGGCTGCTTGTGGAAATTATTTCGTCCACGTTCCTTAGTTACAATATTTTATAAAATAAACCGGTAGTGCGTAAGCTTCAGGTATGATACATTCAAAGCGGGAAACTGTCTGAGCGTATTAGAAATCGTTAAGAAAGAACCATGATACGATGTTGTCATTGTCTATTATAAACTCATTGAACTATCACCATGGTTTTTATCCATAGCCAGTTCTTTCTTTACGATTTCTTATGCGTGAGTTTTTCATGCTTTGAATGTATCATACCTGATGCTGAAGCTCCCTGACAGACTTCGACCTTCAACCTTCAACCTTCAGCCTATCTATCCTATCCACCTGTAGTTACAAAGTTCGGAATAAGCACCCTCCCAAGCTTCTCAATAAATCTGCTTTCCGGCACATCATTAAATATCCCAAATTCAGGCCCCAAATTGCTGTCCACCCCTCTGATAAACACATAAAATACTCCGCCGAAATCATTTTCATAGCTGTAATTCGGCATCCGCCATCTTAAGTACTGATGAAGAGCAAGAGTATATATATAATACTGCAAATTATAATAATTAGACCTTATGGTTTCTCTTAATAAATCCCGTGCATAGTCTTTAATGCTTGTACCCAGAAAATTTGACTTCCAGTCAACAATATAAAATCTGTGATTATGCTGGAATATCGTATCAATATACCCTTTCATGAAGCCTTCTGAAGGCGAAAAATAAAGTTTTTCTATCTGCCTTGAAAAGCCGGAGGATATATCAATACCGGCATTATCTCTGAAAACTTTTTTCAGTTTTTGTAAAGTAATATAATTTAAAGGAAAATAAAATTCCATTTCATTTATTCTTTTATCGCATTTAACAGAAGAGAGAACAACTTCTTCACCTTTACTTTCAAGCGACACTGAAAGAACATTTTTTATCATATTGCAGACAGTCTCCAGCCATGACTGTTCAAAGCCGTATTCTTTTAATTTGTCTTTTACCAGTTTTTCTTGATGCCCCGGATCTTTTGATGCAAAATCAAGATGTTCAAAAATATCATGAAAAAATATGCCTGCCCTTGCCCCTTTTGGAAAAGAAAATATACCTTCCCTCCCAAACGGTTCTTGAATAGCCAGTTCTTTCTGAATAAAATGCCCGGCATGAGTACCAATATCCACTCTAACTGAATCACGGTCAGGAAGTTCTTCATGCGCAAACTTGCCGGATATAAGCGATGAAAAACTTGAAATCCCCCATGCAGTATCTATCTTTCCTGAAAATTTCCGGCAAAAAAGGCAACCACAAGGGATTGCCCCTACGATATCATTTAATTGATGCTCAAAAATATCATTATTAAAAGGCATGAGATCAAGCTTGATGCTTCCATCTGACTTGCTTACAAATTCCTTTAAATCACTTAAAATTTCATGGTCTGTTTTGGACATGAATTTCTCTTTTAAAGAGCCGACAATATCATCTTGATAATCAAATTTTTCGTCAAAATCCTTATAATGAAAAAGATAAGCCAGAGCAGATGTGTCAGCATTTTTTATGTTGCCCCATGCAAGATAGCATCTGGTTTTCGCTCTTGTTAAAGCAACATAAAGCAGCCTTAAATTCTCCGCCAGAAGTTCATTTTGAGCAAGGATGATATTGGAGCTATCTCTATCATAGTCAAGATCGAATGTCGGCGTTCTGTTTTTATCTTTATCATGAAAGATAAACTCCTTGCCTTTTGCCGGCAGGGATCCACCCCACACAAAAGGACAAAAAACAATCCGGTATTCAAGGCCCTTGCATTTATGAATAGTCACAATCTTTACAGCATCTTCATCGCTTTCAAGGCGAAGCTGATATTCTTCCACCCTGTTTGAAGCAGAACTTATCTGTTCGGAAAGCCATTTTAAAAGACCAGTCATCCCTGGTTCTTTCTCGGCAGCTTCCCCGTGAAGTATTTCCGCCAGATGTAGAACGTTGGTAAGCCGTCTCTGCCCATCCACAAATGAGAGAAGGCGGGTTCTGACCTTTTCCTTTACCATAAACAGGCGAAACATCCTGATAAAACCAAATCTATTCCATCGCTGATAATATTCATTGAACTTGCCGATCTGTTTCTCCCACCAGAAAATATCAATATTTTCCGGATCGAGTTCTTCAGCGTGAACACCCATAATATCCGTGATTAGAGCGGCTCTAAGTAATCTGTCATTTCCCGGCTGTGAAATAGATGAGAGAATTCTTTCCAGCTCCAGGGCTTCCTGTGACTCAAAAATGCTCTCATTACTATAAAGAACAGAATGTATCCTTCTTGCGGAAAGACTTTCTTTTATTATCCGTGCCTGTTCATTTGTTCGTACAAGCACGGCAATATCGCCTTCTCTAACACAATTATCCTGATCATATGCTAAAAGCCGCACAATCTCGCCTGTAACAGCCTTGGCAATCATGAGCACAGCATCATTTCTGTCTATGGGTTTCTTGTTATCAGAGCCCGCATACCACAATATTAATGGAGCAAAAGTGCTTTGCTTATCGGTTATGTCGGACTTAGCCGGCCTTGCCTTTTCAAAAGGAATTTCATCAAATATAAAAGGTTCATTTACACTGGAAAAAATGGTGTTTATCGCTTTTATAAGACGGGCTTCTGACCGCCAGTTCTCAGTCAGCGTATATTTAAATTCAGCACTGTTGGCAGCCTTCATGTATGAAAAAATATCAGCGCCTCTAAAGCTGTATATTGCCTGTTTGGGATCACCAATCATAAAAAGCATGCTGTCCTGTTGAGAAAAGATCCTTTTGAATATTTCATACTGAACCGGATCTGTATCCTGGAATTCATCAACAAGCGCTGCTTTATATCTTTTCCTTATGACTTTCTCGAGCTCTTTTCCTCCTTTACTTTCAAGAGCCTCTTTAACCGTTATGAGAAGATCATCAAAAAATTGTATGTTCTCAACTCTTTTTCTTTCAGAAAGCTCAGACTTTGCAAACCTGAAGAACTCGACTTTTAAGAAAATAAGATAGTTTTCCATCTCAGTTTCAAGTAAAACAGCTTTTGAATAGAGCTCGTCGCATATATCAAAGAATTTGTGATCAGGAGGAGTTTGATTCTTCTTAACTGAATTTTTGAGTTTCGATGCTGTAAAATTTTCAAATCCTTTAAATAAAGGAAATCCAATGCCCTCAGGGTCAGCAAAACGATCCATATCCCCTGACATTGACATGATTTTCAAATCTCTCTTAGTATAATTTGGATTTTGTTCATCAGGTTTCAGGGTTTTGTAAACATTGCCCTTAAGCGAAGGGTCTTTTAGCAGCTCTTCAACCTCTTTTTTTGAAACAGGCCACAAATTTTTAAGACTTTTAAGGCAATCCCTGTAAGCGCCAAGGCTTTTTAAGGAAGGTTTTTTTAAATCAGGAATTATTTTTATTTCAGGGGATTTTATCTTTTCAAGTAAGTTTAAAAAATACTCGGGACCCGACAGCTTCTTAATAGAATAGGCTATAAATTCCAGAGGGAAATCATAAAAATGTCTTCTCCAGAAATCATCTGCAACCTCCTGGTTCAATTTTAACTGATCGGATAAAAGCTCTGTATCAAACAAACTTCCTGTTTCAAAAGCATTCTCCTGCAGTATTCTCTGGCAAAATCCGTGTATGGTAAAAATCGATGCTTTATCAAAATCAACAATAGCATTTTCAATCAACTGAATGCAGAAAGCCGGATCTTCGGCCTTTTTTACAATATGATCAATAAAGCTGTCGTTACTTGAGCCGGTTAGAAATGCCTCTTTTGCCTGAAGCAATATATTGCGAATCTTTTCCTTCAGCTCAGCGGTAGCAGCCTTTGTAAAGGTTACCACCAGTATCTGATCAATTAGCAGCTCCTTTTCAAGAATCAGTCTTAAAAACAGCCCTGTAATCGCATATGTCTTTCCAGTGCCGGCACTTGCTTCAATAAGATTTATTCCTGACAGAGGAGTGTTTATAAGGTCAAAGTTATTCAAATTTTCAAACTCCAAATTTCTTTACCCGAACTTTTTGAGAAGTTACCAAAATGATACATAACTAATTGCATTATTGCAAATTGTTAGTCTTTTTATCGCATGTAGAACCGCCTGGAAAAGGTATTACAGAACAGTTCAGGCGCCACTGAACCCACCACTATCTGGTGTCAAAGCTTGAATTGTGAATTAATGCTTGACAATTAAGCCACTACCATTTAGCAAAATCAGTACGGGCAGAGCAAGCAGAAGCTTGGCAGCTCTATCAGTCATTAGGCGAAAACCTCTTGACACTACTACCCTTTCCATCAACCATCGCTCCAGCCTCACACCATCCAGAGTTTTGAGGATTGTTTCTCCGTTAACCCACCTGGCCGACAGTCGTTGTAGGTTTAGTGTCTTCGAAAGTATCATGGAACACCACTGTTATTTAGACAAAACAGTCTAAAATAGCATCCACATATTGACAAACTCGTCTTTTTTGCTTATGCTTGATAAAATATAGACTTTCAGACAATTAATTTCACAAGGCCAGAAGGAGGAAGGCGTATTAGTTATACGTCGACGAGCGATAACACAGTAAAATTATTTATCTGAAAGTCTATAGTGAAAAATCGAAATTATCAAGATACAACCTAAGTTGAGCGATTTTTGGGGAAGAAATGTGCTGAGATCTTGATGCATAAGGGTTTGCGAAAACCGTAGGCATACCCGTGGATATGTCGAGGATTTTCGCGAATCCTTGATGCGCAAGAGATCAGTGCAGATCGAGCCAAAAATCGCTCAATTTAGGTACAAATACAGTGCCGTGAAGTGGCATAATATAAGCTTTTTACGAGACCATCAAAAATAGGATAACAAAATAATAATGGAACGTGACATTTACAGTTGGTTGAAAAACTGGAAAAACGAAAAAAGACGAAAACCACTGATAATTCGAGGTGCACGACAGGTAGGCAAAACCTGGCTTGTTGAATATTTTGGGAAAAAAAATTTTAAACAGTTTATTGAAATCAATTTTGAATTTCAGCCACATTTTAAAACCTGTTTTTCAACACTGAATCCCTTTGAAATTGTAGAAAAAATTGAACTTACTTCCAATGTCGACATAAACCAGGGAATAACTCTCCTTTTTCTTGATGAAATACAGGAATGCCCGCAAGCATTAAAAGCATTGCGCTACTTTTATGAAAAAATGCCTGAATTGCATGTTATTGCTGCAGGTTCTCTGCTTGAGTTTGTAATGGATGCTGAACAGATTTCTATCCCTGTTGGACGTATTCAGAATATCTATCTGCCTCCTTTGTCATTTGGAGAATTCCTTACTGCATGCGGAGAACAAAAAATCAGGACCTATCTAAAAAATATTACAATTAGCAAACAGGTTCCTGAATCAGTGCATATAAAATGCATTTCTCTTTTACGTAATTATCTGTATCTCGGAGGTATGCCGGAATCAATTGCTCTCTGGCTTGAATTAAAAAAATTTTCAAAGACAGATGAAATGCAACAGAATTTGTTGCAAAATTACAGGCATGATTTCGGCAAATACGGCAGACGTGTAAATATTTTTCTTATTAAAAAAATATTTAATCACGCCCCAGGCATGGTTGCCAGCAAGTTTAAATATTCACATATCGACAAACAAACCAACTCGAGAGACATAAAAAAATCTCTTGAACTGCTTATTAAAGCTCACATAATTCATAGAATTACAGCAACTTCCGGCTCAGGTCTTCCATTGCATGCTCATTGCAATGAAAAGGTTTTCAAAATTCTTTTTCTCGATGTAGGCCTTCTGCAGAATTCCATGGGTATAAACAAGGAAACATATATGTCAGATAATCTTCTGGCGGTTTATAAAGGGTCGGTTGCTGAACAGTATGTAGGCCAGCAACTGCTTGCCCTGAAAAAACCGTTTGAAGAACCGTCTCTTTTTTACTGGCAACGTAAAACAAGGGGGAGCGCAGCAGAAGTTGATTATCTTTGGCAAAAAGGTGAACAGATTCTGCCCGTTGAAGTAAAAGCAGGTAAAACCGGTACACTTAAAAGTCTCAGACTTTTCCTTTCTGAAAAAAAAGTGTCGTTTGGAATCAGATTTTCTCTTCATCCCTTATCATATACCGACTCAATATTATCAATACCACTTTATGCCATTGAAGCCATGCCCGGTCTTATTGATCAAGTAATTTCCGACGATAAATGCTGATGAGATAGGACTCCTTTTGCAATCCTACAGTAAAAAACCAGTTTTGAAAGAATTAATTCACAATTCAAGCTTTGACACTACTATCAGTAGTTGTGGGGACAACTCAACATAGGAGTAATAATATATAACTGTTCAACTGGCAAAGCCATTGAACTCTGACCACGCCCAAAGGACGTGGTTTTCTGAGGTCAAATAAAATTAACTTTTTTTTAACCTAAAAAAGCAGAGAATAGGAAAGCCTTTTATGGGCTTTTTGCTGGTTGATTTCTAAGCCGTCTACCAGCCACATCAACTCCCTTTGATCAATTTTCATGACATCTTCACTGGATTCCGGCCATCTGAAAAAATGTTTTTCAAGCCGCTTGCTCCACAGGCAAAAGCCGTTTCTATCCCAGCATAGAATCTTTATGATATTTCGCTTACGATTACAAAAAACAAACAAATGACCGGAAAAGGGATCAAGGTCCATGCTTTCCTGAACCAGGATCGATAGACCGTTGATTGCCTTTCTCATATCCGTATTGCCAAGCGCAAGGTAGACTCTCATTTGGGATGACGTCAATAACATCACATCCGCTCCAAAGTGTGCATCAGTCTTTGAAGCGTCAAAGGAGAAAAATCATCGCCGACTTCAATCCGGTATCGATCATCGAGCAGGATACAAAATGGCGCTCTCCCAACTTTAGCGCTGACATCTATTGGCTGTGCTAATGGAACAGGAATAAACGATACTGAATTAACCTTCGCGCAGTCTTGCCTTTTCTTCCAGTAGCCAAATGATCTTGAACTCAACCCGTTCCGGCGGCAATATTCTGCCTGGCTTATATCCGTCTTCTTCCAGGATGTTATATGCCTTCGCCAGAGTATTCTCTTTTGTTCCAGTGTGTGCTTTGCTTTTGTCATAATGAACCTCCACCTTTTATAAGTTTCGGTCCAATATGACATGGATGCCTGGCTAAGTGAAGATGCGGTTTATTGAGCGCTTACGGAGATTCCTGAGCACTTCCGAATGATCTAATTCTCATCGGCCGGTCCTCGTAGGTGCGGGCTTACCCAGCCCGAATCAATTTGGCTGGCGGCGTAAAGCCGCCCATACTTGTTGTTTACAATTTTCAGTGAAACTCCGTGTCGTTCCGTGGTGAACTTTTAGGTTAAATTTTTTTGGGTTGATTTATTAGTATAACTAATATAGATTAGCCAAAATAAAAAAATCATACTATAGACTTTCAGATAATTAATTTCACAAGGCCAGAAGGAGGAGGGCGTATTAGTTATACGTCGACGACTGATAACACAGTGAAATTATTTATCTGAAAGTCTATATCAATAAAGGAGGTTTTAATGCAGAGCAATATAACAGGAATGATTCATGTACTTGAATTTGAGTGCCAGGCCCCTTTGAAATTTTATGAACATTGTAAAAAGTGCCCGCGTTTTGACGATAATTGTCCTGATTTATCCTTAGGAGTTGAAATTCTGAGAAGAAAAAAGAAAATTGATTATAGTAGTGAATTCCTATCAGAAGAATATGTGGATGTTAAGGCTTTTAACTGCCAGGCCCCTCTTAACTATTTTGAAAAGACACGAAAGAAATGCAGTCATCATGGCCGCTGTCGTGAGGAAGGACTTCTGCTTGCCCTGTTAAATGGTAATAAAACAATAGACTACTCACAAAAAACAGCAATTCAATTCCCAAGCATTAAACGACGCGGCAAAAAAATGGCTTCACCTGAAGTCACAGAAAAGAAAAGAGCTGTTTCCTGATTTTTTAGCTGTTTACGGTTTACAGTTTACAGTTTTTTTAAATGAATTTTTACTGTGAATGGTATACATTCCCACGCTGGAGCATGGGAATGAGAAGCGCTAAAACTGTAAACTACTTTTTAGGTTTGCTGAAGGATGCCATTTTTTACTGTGAACTGTTAACTGTTAACCGTGAACGGTTACAGCACTTTTTTAATTGTTGCGAAATTCAGCAATAACAAGTCTCATATCCTCAAAGAACCCTTGCTCTATCGGACATGCTTCGCACTGAAATTCATTAATACAAGGATTTAAGGAATGTTGCCCCATTTTCATGGTGCGCATTTGTGGTATTTTTTTATCGGGCACCATTTCAATACAGCCGGTAGGGCATATATAAGTGCATGAACCGCAACCGATACAAACATCAGATGCTACCTTGAACGGCGTAGCTACCTCACGGTCAATGCCACGGCTTACAAGGCCTATCGCACTGACACCCACAACATCTTCACAAAAACGTACACATAGACCGCACAGGATACATTCGGTAGAATCTTGTTTCTTGAATCTGGATGATTTAATACCCATCTGCTTTGCCATAGCATGAAGGCTCGATACATCAGGGCACCTTGCAAGAAGCAATTCAATAATCATCCTTCTGATATGTCTTAGTTTTGCTGTATCAGTAAAAACTTCCATGCCGCCTTCGACTGGAAAATTACATGCGGTCACAAGTCTTCGCTGCTTATTTATTATAATCTCAACCGTGCAAAGACGGCATGCTCCATAAGGTTTGAGGGCTTCATGATAGCATAGCGTCGGGATAACGACTCCTGCTTTTTTTGCTGCATCAATTATAGGAGCTCCACTATCAATCTGAACCATTTGTCCATCAATTGTTATTGGGACTTTCAATCACCTGCCTCCCCAAAAATTGAAAATTGACTATTGAAAATTTAAGGAGTCCTACCAATTTTAATTAAAATGATAGAGCGAAGCGATACCATAAATTTTCAATTTTCAATAGTCAATTTTCAATTTCTAAAAGTCTTCAGCCTTCAATATTCAATTCATATCACTATAACGGCCTGTCTTTTACATGAATTATAACAGATTCCGCATTTAATACATTTTGCTGTATCTATTCTGTGTGGTTTTTTCTTTTCACCTGAAATCGCTTTTTCAGGGCATTTAACCTTGCATAGTGTACAACCGTTACATAATGTTTCGTCAATCATGTATTCAAAAAGATTCTTACAAACACCAGCCGGACATTTTTTATCATAAATATGAGCAACATATTCATCATGAAAATAGCGCAGAGTACTTAGCACAGGATTGGCCGCAGTTGCGCCAAGACCGCACAAAGAAGTCGAAATCATAAAATGGCCAAGTTCGGTAAGAGCCTCGATATCTCCTTTTTCTCCCTTTCCTTCGCAAATATTCGTCAGAATATGATGCATCTGTTTCAAGCCTTCCCGGCATGGGACGCATTTACCGCACGATTCAAACAACAAAAAGTTAAGAAAATATCTCGCTATATCCACCATGCATGATGTTTCGTCCATAACGATCATACCACCGGATCCCATAATGGCCCCGGCTTCTCTAAGGCTGTCGTAATCTACCGGCATATCTATCTTACTGATTGGAATGCAACCACCGGAAGGGCCACCTGTTTGAACCGCCTTGAAACGCTTATCCTTTCTTATCCCTCCTCCTATATCAAAAATTATTTCTCTAAGGGTCGTTCCCATCTCAACTTCTACTAAACCAGTATTTCTTACCTTGCCGACAAGAGAAAATATTTTTGTCCCCTTACTGCCCACGGTTCCAATATTCGAATACCAGTCAGCGCCCTTTAAAATAATCTGTGGTATATTTCCAAGAGTTTCTACGTTATTTATAATCGTAGGTTTTTCCCATAATCCCTCAAAAGCAGGGTAAGGAGGTCTTGACCGTGGTGTACCGCTTTTGCCTTCAATTGAAATTATAAGTGCTGTCTCTTCACCACATACAAAGGCACCGGCTCCTTTATTTATTGATATATTGAAATCAAAGCCTGTGCCCATTATATTGTTTCCCAGCAGACCATATTCTTCGGCCTTCTGTATAGCAATTGATAAATGTTCAATTGCTATTGGATATTCTTCTCTTACATAAAGAAATCCCTGACTTGCCCCTATTGCAAAAGCAGCTATTATCATGCCTTCAATAATACGATGCGGATCGCCTTCCATAAGACTGCGGTCCATAAAAGCTCCGGGATCACCTTCGTCACCATTGGCAATGATATATTTTATATCACTTGGGGCAGCACTGCATATCCTCCATTTAAGACCTGTCGAAAATCCTCCCCCTCCCCTGCCCCGTAGTCCTGAGGCAACAACTGTTTCCACTATTTCTGCCGGAGTCATAGAGCTTAAGGCTTTGCATAAAGCTAAATATCCATCTGCTGCAATATAGTCTTCAATATCAGTTGGATCTATCTTGCCGCTGTTATAAGATATATGTTTTTTTTGTTTTTTATATAAAGGAAGCTCTTTTTCTGTTTTTGTATATTCCTTTGTTATGACGTCTTTCCACAGAAGCCGCTTAACAATATTGCCTTTTAAAATTGTCTCGAAAACTATCTCCGCTATATCTTCAGATTTAACTTGACGATAGAAAATATTTGCCGGTTCTATCACCATAATAGGGCCCATCTCACAAAAGCCATGGCATCCGGTTCTTTTAATTTCTACCTTTTCCTGAAGACCTTGATTGTTTAACTCATCCTCCAAAGCGGAAATAACCTTGATCGATTTTTTTGCCCTGCATCCGGTGCTGAGACACGTCCTGATAGTAATTTTCTCAGGGTCCTTCTGCTTAAGAATGGATTTCCTTAAATCTTCAAGATCTGATATGCTTCTTATTCGTTTCAACCTGCTATCTCTCCGGTTCTGAATGATATGAGGATAATATTTTTTTTATATCTCCAGGATTAACTGCATCATAGTAATCTTCGTCAATTACCATCACAGGAGCCAGAGCACATGCACCTAAGCAGTTAACAGTCTCAAGAGAAAACATACGATCATCTGTAGTTTCCCCTTCTTGAATATTTATTGTCCTTTGAATTTGCTCCAGATTTTTCACAGCGCCGCCAAGATGGCATGCTGTGCCACTGCAAACCCTGATTGTATGACGTCCCCTGGGTGTTAAGCTGAAGGTCTTGTAAAATGTCGCTATATCAAAAATCCTTGTAAGCTTCAGCTCCAACTTTTCAGAAATATAACGAAGAGTATCTTCGGGAAGATAATTTTCAATACCCTGAACATCCTGCATAATACTGATTATTGCCGAATGGTTGTATTCATGTTCTTTTAAAATATGATCAATTTTTTCAATATTCATATATAAACCTTGAACTGTGAACCGTAAACCGTAAACCGTTAACCGTCTTTTAATGTATTTTTCCGCCAGCAGGGCATTGTGTGTATACCCCGAAAACCTTCTTTTACCTTCTTGAACATCGTTAACCGGCATAAATCCTGCAGATAACTGTTAACAGGCTCCAGTTTTTTTAAGAAGTCTTCATCAACATATTTCTCAGATAGCGCCATTTTCTGCAATTCTGTGGCTATCCTGCTAAATCGTATTCCTTGAGGGCAAACAAAATAACAAGAATTACAAAAACAGCAAAACCAGATCAGATCAGATGAAAGAACTTCTTCTCTCATTCCCAAAATTATCATATGTATAATGCGCCGCGGATCAAAATCCTCTATTACTTTCCGCACAGGGCAAACACCTGTGCATGAGCCGCATGTATAGCAGGGTTTAATTTCTTCTATCCCTATTTTTTGAGCGATCTCGTCTTTGAATTTGGAATCTGCTTTTTGTAAAAGGACTTTTTCCATAATGTCATGATTTCTCATACCGAGCCATTTCATTCATCAAAACCGTCAATAACTTCTCTTCCGACGGCAGATGACCATATGCTTTATCTTTTTTTATCTGCTTTGCCTGTTTTGCAAAGGCCATCCTTACTTTCATACCTTCTGCAGCCATGCTTGCGGCTTTCATTTTTCGGATCAGATCTTCACGATTAAGTCCTTCGCCGGAGCCCAAAGTTCCAATATCTTTTATTTTACCAGTAAATTCAGTAATCAACTTGACAAAAAGTGGGCCTTCAGCAGCGGACGCCCATTTAAGAGCAACTCTGTCTGTATTGATTTCCAGGCTCTTAAGTATCATTCTTATAAATGCAATTTTGTTTAAGGCTTCATAATTACCAGACCGGTAATGGCACTCGCCCAAATGTCACCCGCCAACAAATATGCCGTCAGCTCCATTAATAAATCCTTCAAGCAAAAAAACAGGATCTATCCTTCCAGTACACATCACTCTGATCACTCTTATATTAGGAGGATACTGGAATCTTGCTATACCTGCTGAATCTGCCGCCGCATAACAGCACCAGTTACATAAGAAGCCAAGTATCTTTGGTTCATTTCCCATAATTTTATTCCTAAATTCCTCTGGTTACTCCTTACTATGTCACTTCTCAAAAAGTTCGGATAAAGATAAAAAAGACGAGTCCGCTGATGATAAAATGTAAAATAGCTGACTGTTTGAGCATCTTAGTGAGCTTTGAGAAAAAACAGCGCATAAGAGAACTTATTTTTAAAGCATATGATCTATCGCTTAACCAATACATATTAAAAGGATTGGCCACTGTTTTTTCTTTAGGCTCACTTGGGCGAGTTTCAGATATTCTTACATTTTATTATCAGTGGGCGAGTCTTGTATCATGTCATTTGCCCGGATTTATTGAGAAGTTACCTTACTATCCCCAAATGCCTTAATTTGAGCTAAAATCTGCTCATCTGTAAATCTTCCCATATTTATCGCCCTTGCAGGACAATATGATGAACATACACCACACCCCTTACATGCTGCCACAACAATCTCCGCCTTTCTTTTCTTGTTAATCCTGGTCATTTTTATTGCATTATATGGACAAAAATACTCGCATATGCCACAGCCAATACACTTATCTGTATCACATGAAGATACGATGGGTTCGGTCTTCACATATCCTCGTGCAAGCAAAATAGAAGCCTGAGATGCTGCCGCCTTGGCCTGAAAAATTGATTCATCAATCGGCTTAGGGAATTGGGACATACCGCAGATATAAATCCCGTCAACATATGAGTCCACCGGCTTTAATTGTACATGTGACTCCAATAAGAAGCCATCTGCTGATTTAGTTACAGATAAAGCTTTCCCTAATTTCTCATCTTTCCTTGGAATAATTGCAGTGCTTAAAGCTAATATCTTAGCATCTATAACAACATCCTTATTTATGATTGGGTCATTGACAGTTACACAAACCACGCCGTCAATTTCTGTAACTTCCGGCTTATGGTTTACATCATATCTAATGAAGACAACTCCACTATCTCTGGCATCTTTATAGAAGTCCTCATGAAAACCATATGGCCTCATGTCCCGGTACAGGATATAGACATTGGTCGCAGGATTTATTTCTTTAATTTTTAAGGCATTTTTAATAGCCATGCTGCAACAGATACTGCTGCAATATGGATGATTGTCATCGCGAGAACCGACACATTGAATCATAACTACAGAATCTTCTTCAGCCGGTATAAACTTACCGGAAGCAATCCTTTCTTCCAATACATGCTGGAGTAAAACATTCTCGCTTTTTCCATACAGATATTCATCAGGTTCATAAACTGCTGCGCCATTTGCAAGAATAATGACTCCATGTTTCAACTCTTCACGATCAGTTCCATGATTTGCGCCTGTTGTTATAACTGTATGAAAATTTCCCACAAATCCATTGACGCTCTCTACCTCGGATTCTGTAATAACATTAACGAGATTGTGGCTGCTTACCTTATCAATAAGCTCGTTTAGATATAACTTTGGATCTTCGCCCTCCAGGGTGTAATGAATATTGCGAAGATTGCCTCCCAATACGGATGTTTTTTCAATCAGATAACATTCAAATCCCTGCTCTGCCAAAGATAATGCAGCAGTCATACCGGCAAGTCCCCCGCCGATAACCAGTGCCTTTGGGATAATGTCTATAACAGGCTCGGCAAGGGGTTGAATCAACCCGGCCTTTGCAACAGCCATGCGAATAAGATCTTTTGCCTTTTGAGTTGCCTCTTCTTTCTCATAGGCATGCACCCAGGAACACTGATCGCGGATATTAACCATTTCAAAAAGGCATTTATTTAACCCTGCTTCCCTTATGGTTGTCTGAAATAAAGGTTCATGTGTTCTGGGAGTACATGCTGCAACAACAACACGATTAAGCTTTTCATTAATGACAGTCTCTTTAATCAATACCTGTGTATCTTCTGAGCAGGAATAAACATTATCAGTACTGACTACAACGTTGGGAAGTGTCTCAGCATATTTTTTAACGCCAGCGACATCCACAACTCCACTGATATTCTTCCCGCAATTGCACACAAAAACCCCTATTCTCAAATCTTCCTGATCAATAGATATTTCTTCAGCAAACACCTTTTCAGAGATCAGCGCGCCACGTGACTTTTGCAGCAGTTCCGAAGCACAAACTGCTGCCCCGCTTGCCTGCATAACGCTGTCGGGCAAGGGCATCGGCCCTTTACATCCACCTGCAACATAAATACCTTCTCTAATAGTGTTAAGAGGGTTAAAAAGGCCTGTCTGAAAAAAACCATGGGTATTTAGCTTAATGCCGGCAGCCTTTGCCAAAAAATAATTTTCTTTATGTGGCTCCAGGCCCATTGGAAGTACAATGAGATTGAATGTATCATGATGCAGAGTTCCATCTTCCTTAATATATTCTATTGCGAGATCTTCAGTATCTCTATCATGTTTAATCTCAGAAACCCTGGAACGGACAAAAGTTACACCGCTTTTTCTTGCTCTTTCATAAAAAGTCTCAAACCCTTTGCCATACAGCCTCATATCCATAAAAAATATTGTAATATCCAAATCCGGTTCATGCTCAAGCGCAACTATGGCATCCTTAACGGCATATTTACAGCAAACCGAAGAACAGTAGCTTTTACCTGATATTTGTGTACGGGAACCAGCGCATTGAATAAAAGCTATCTTCTCTGGTTTTTTCAGATCAGACGGTCTTAAAATCTTTCCCATGTATGGTCCGGAAGCACTTGATATGCGCTCGAATTCAAGGCCTGTTACAATATTTGGAGAATCCTTATAACCATACGACTCTATACTGCCTGCATCACATTCCTTAAAACCTGTAGCCATAATTATGGAACCAACATGATACTCGGATACCTCTGCTTTTTGATCAAAATTAATGGCACCAGTCTGACAGGCTCGTGTGCACTGCTTGCATTCTTTTCTATTCAGGAACAGGCAATAATCAGGATTAACGGAATAAGATGAAGGGACAGCCTGAGTATATTGAATATCAATGGCTTTTTTGAGGGATAAATTCTGGTTGTAAGGATCAGGTATGGTAACAGGGCAGTATTGGGCACAAACACCACAACCAGTACATTTTGTTGCATCAACATAACGAGGATAACATAAGATTTTTACAAAAAAATTTCCTGCAATACCGGAAACTTCTTTAATCTCTGCATTTGTAATAATTTTTATATTGGGAGACCGACCGGCCTCCACCAGCTTGGGCGCAAGTATTCAGATAGCGCAGTCATTGGTAGGAAATGTCTTATCCAGACCAGCCATGATCCCGCCTATGGCTGATGACCGTTCAATTAGATAGACATAATAACCGGCTTCAGACAAATCCATAGCTGCCTGTATTCCGGTAATTCCACCGCCAACAACCATCACAGCGCCAATAAGCTTATTATCTCTATTATTGTTTTTCATTTGTTGTAATATTTTATTGTTTAAATTAGCGCACCTTCGGTGCGAACTTTCAGGTTGTAATTATATTGTTTTTTTCGTAGGGGCGATCCTTGTTATCGCCCTGATTCGATTAGGGCGACCACAAGGGTCGCCCCTACTAACCTATTGATAAAATTGACCATAAAATGGAAATTCCTATACTATTAAATTAGCACGCCGAAGGCGTACCACCAATTTTCAATAGTCAATTTTCAACTTTAATCCTCTACCAGTTCCAGCGCCCCGGTATTGCACCACCTTACGCAAGATGGGCTCGGTGGTATGCCGCAGAAATCACACTTTAAG
>Ga0255422_1137_pt1 | contig 16872 bp, 16 predicted proteins | sample ANMaggSeSYBR02D3_FD_182631 | JGI IMG/M metagenome (GOLD analysis project Ga0255422, IMG submission 182631) | Sediment cell enrichment communities from methane seep in Santa Monica Basin, California, United Staets - ANME aggregate JGI... | ecosystem: Environmental > Aquatic > Marine > Cold seeps >... | reverse complement strand
ATTGGTGAAGTCCGAGAGCAGTGCGGGAAAAGAGGGTGCAAGAGAGAAGTCACCGCGTCCAGAACCCTTTAAGTTTGAATTTGATCCTTCGGAGTTTGCGAAGGAGGGGAAATAGTCTAACGTGTATATCAAAAGGAACAAATGAAACGTACTTTAGCCATTGTTACAATTCTGGAAACTGTTCACGGGACATAAATGGTTATTTTTCAATCAATTAGGAGGGAAGGAGGTGAGGCAATTATATCGTATACAGTCTTTTCAGGACTTTCGTAGCGCAATAGTCATACTTACCTTTTGATGAAATTAAACCTCAAGAAGGAGGGACGTGTTATGTATAATCAAGTGAAAAAGAGTTTGATATTCCGCAAATTTTTCACAATTGTCCTAATCAAACAATTAACATTATGTTTCATATTTGCACTGCTAATCATGCTGGCACTGAGTACTCAGTACGCAAAAGCTGGCGAGTTTGATCTCTTTGTCCTCGAAGCTTCTGGGGAGGTGAAGGGCTACCAAATGGTAGCAGGTACCCTAAATGAATTCTCCTATGATGAGGGTAGTATGCACATCGTTGGCAATCCCCGCGCGATAGCCATTGTGCGAGACATTGGACTCCCGGGAGATCAGCAGTACTTATGTGTCGCTTCCGATGCTGGGCTGCATGTTTTCAGCGATGATGGCAGTGGGTCGTTCGATTTTCAAAATACATTTTCCGGTGATCTCAATCCAGTCGACCCAGTGGATCTGGTAGTTGGGCAGGACGGCAACCTATTGTATGTCCTCGAAGCTTCTGGGGAGGTGAAGGGCTACCAAATGGTAGCAGGTACCCTAAATGAATTCTCCTATGATGAGGGTAGTATGCACATCGTTGGCAATCCCCGCGCGATAGCCATTGTGCGAGACATTGGACTCCCGGGAGATCAGCAGTACTTATGTGTCGCTTCCGATGCTGGGCTGCATGTTTTCAGCGATGATGGCAGTGGGTCGTTCGATTTTCAAAATACATTTTCCGGTGATCTCAATCCAGTCGACCCAGTGGATCTGGTAGTTGGACTTAAGGTTGTTGAAACTCAGTCAGTCATAGGCGCGGATAAAGTTGCATTTAGAGCTATGGATTATCGACTTACGATCCCTTTTAAACCCGAACCCGATCTCTGGCAATTGCATTTGACTTGCCCAGATGACTGTGTTGGCTATTTTATGTTTCAAGCGCGTATTGACAATCTAAGTAATAAGACACTCTCTAATCTCGAAGTTAGGGTTGATACATTAACAAATGATAACTTGCTTATATTGGCGCGAGGAAAGCGCATGGGAGAAGACACTGTGGGGGCAGGAACGGTTGAAGAAGGAGGACGTTGGATCCTTCCAACAAAGCATTGCCCGCACTATGGCGATGGAAAACTAGGACCAGGTGAGTTTGATATTTTTACATTTCATCTATGTTTGAAAAGTTTCGAACGGTTTAGTTTCTATGTGGACCTATTAGGAACAGTGCGATAAAGCAACAGCCATTTAAACTCCTATAAAATTTATGAAGAGAAAGGACGTTCAAATTATGAGAGATATGAAAAAAGTATTGCAGAGAGAGAAACAGATAGAACCGGATAAGAAAGCCTTTAAAGAGCCGAAACTCACATTCGTTGAGCCGAAACTTACAAAGCAAGGGGATGCGACCAAAATTACTGGCCAATTTTTTAGTTCATTTAGTCCTAATCCTTAGCACGAGATAGTGTAGCGTAGGCCGTAAGGCTTCCAATACTTGAGACGGACGTCTGATGGATTTCAAATATTGGTCGGTAAACGCGCTGATAGGGACGGGGTTTAACCTCGTCCCTATATATTACCTACCTTGGTTATATATTGATTTTTTAATTTTTGTTAAGAGATAGGCCTAATAAAATGGGTGCATATACTCTTCTTTCCCAAACGGAGCATATTATTTAGACAGGATAACAGGATAAACAAGATTTTGTTTCAAGTGAACAGACTTGGGTAGTCTCACTCTAACTATCCAGTAAATCATAAAAATCATATCCTGACCTGAATAGGGTGTACAAATGAAGTACAAAAAAGTAACTGAAAAATTATCGGTTGTACATATAGAGTTTGCAACCGAATGTATTATGGTTTTTAGGTTTAATTATTAATTTTGGTGAACGGGAAACCCGCCCGCCTTGCCTGAGCTCGCGATGGCGGGCAGTTTGTCATCTTTGCTATTATACATTCAATACTAATTTGGTCGTTTATAGATTTGGAACGGGTTTGAAATGAAAAGCCATTTCCAGGATATGAATTTATGATATACAGGATCTGCATTAACTTTATTTTTTATAAAATCAAGTCAATCCTGTAATCCTGTCTGAAATATTTATTATTTTTCGGGAGATGAGACTAAGTGCACCCTAATAAAATGAGTATCATAAAGTCATATTCTATTTCCAAGGTGAATTTGCAGGTCGAGTGTGAAGATAAGCTGCTCTCCAAAAAGGTAATTGATGCACTTGATGATTACTTCTTTATGACAAGTGATGGTTTTATTCCTAATTCTAATAACATCACCATGAGGTTTAAAAATAATAATAATCTTTCTTTTAAAGCTCCTGAAACAGCCCAGGAACTCTTTGCATCTTCCTCCCTACGTGTTTTAAAAAACGAAAACATCTATTACTTATTAAGTGAAAGTTCTGTCTTCCAACTCGAGCTTTCAAAGAGCCTTGGAATTGGATTATTGGATTCTACCTATTGGGAAAGATGTCCAAAATCGAAACAAGAATTTCTTATGCTTTCTCTTTTATGGCTTTTACGTGAGCACGGTTTATATGGACTGCATGCAAATGGTTTAGTAAAAGATGGATTCGGGATCCTCATTGCGGGAGGTTCTGGCAGCGGTAAATCAACTACAGCACTGAGCCTGATTAAACAAGGCTGGGACTATCTGTCAGATGATGTTACCCTGTTTAGACATAGCTCAAATGGAATCGAGACTATAGCATTTCAAAAGGGATTCTCTTTTGATCCACATTTAGCCGATCGCTATCCGGAGCTTAATAAGCCCTTGAAAGCATCATCTTTTAATGGCCAAAAGAGGTTTTTAGATATTAACTCAATATACCCCAATAGATTTCTATCCAGTTGCTTTCCCAAGGTACTTATATTTCCAAAGATAGTATCTCAGAACAAAAGTCACCTAATCCCAATTGACAGGTCAAAAGCCTTAATTCTGCTAATTGATAATAGCGGCGGGATTATGGTAGACAAGAAGAAGGTGGTTAAACAAATTGAGGTTTTAAAACAGCTTGTATATCAGACAGATAGTTATCAACTCCTTGCAGGGCGCGATTTGTATGAAGAGCCGGAGAAGATCTGTGAAATCGTGTCGAGAATACAAGAGGGGCGTATCCACGAGTTGGGGGAAGCATCGTTTTGTCCCGTTAGGGACATTCGAAAATAGCCCGACAATTTATTGTCGGGATGAGTTGAACACAAATCCAAAAGTCCTGTAAGGACGACAGAAAAAGGTAAACCGAATTGAGTGTAACCAAAATAGAATATTGATAATTGAAAAAACAAAACGTAACAATTTGGCTCTATCGTCATTCCGGCTTCAAGTGATAAAATTTGAAGCCTCCATTTATTGAGAAGTTGCAAATTGAACGGATAAATGTTCTATTTTGGTTACACTCAAATAAATTAGCGCCCTTTGGGCGGACTTTCCATAACCTATTGATTTAATACTCAACAAAATGGAGATTTCTATACTATCAAGATAAAAAGCTATGAACGTCCAACATCGAATTTTGAATAAGGTATTCTGTCAATTTATAAACCGGCAGAGCGAAGCGATTTCATCATTCGATGTTCGACGTTGGACGTTCAAAGAAATCCACCGATATCCTATGATACCGAATTCATTAGGCATAAAATAGAAATTCCTATACTATGAACTTATAGGACACGGCACTAGAACAATCCATGCGTTTAGGGAAAAGAGAATTAAAAATTAATAAAATTAGAGAGATAGAATCAAAGCCTAACCATGCTCTTGCAACGGAGCGCAAAAATGCCGCACCCTCTGAAGAGCGACATTAGGGGCCTGAAGAATAAATAGATGTGAAACAAACCGCTGGAAAAACGATATAAAATTATAGCGATAGGGAAATTATTAATATGGCAGATGTGATAAGGCAGAAACGGGATAAAATCGTGCAGTTGGCAGACAAATACGGAGCAAAAAATATACGGATTTTCGGCTCATTCGCACGAGGAAACAATAACTCCGAAAGCGATGCGGATTTTCTGGTAAACATGGAGGGGAGTCTGCTGAGACGTATTGCGTTTATGCAGGATTTGGAAGATTTGCTTGGCAGGAAAGTGGATGTTGTGACAGAAAAAAGTGTTCACTGGTATGTTCGTGAAAGAATTATGAAAGAAGCGGTTCCCTTATGAAAGATCAACGACTTTATCTCATTCATATAAAAGAATGTATTGAGAAAATAGAACAATACACGGAAGACGGAGAATTATCGTTTTCAAATGATCCGAAGACACAGGATGCGGTGATTCGTAATTTTGAAATTATCGGCGAAGCCGTCAAACATCTTTCCGAAGACACACGGCAAGCTGTTTCGAAAATACCTTGGAGGCAGTTTGCAGGATTCCGAGACGTTCTGATTCATCAGTATGACGGTATAGATCTTTCAGAAGTATGGCTAACGGTTGAAAATGACCTGCCGATTTTGAAGAAAGCAGTCAGGACGCTTCTGGAATCTGATAATATCGTGTAAAAATAAGCTATAAACAGTGGGCTGACAAAGACATGTGGAAATAATAATTGAAACAATTCATAAAAATATTTATATCAGATAGGCTATTAACAGCAATATGGCTGCTGTGTACTTGAATGCCATTGGTAGTTAGGTAAAACTGGCTGTTCTACCTCAATAGCAACACATCGCCTGACCATCTGCTGCACTTGACCGCAGAAGCCATGCCGCTTTAGATTAATCGTTGTTTTACGACAGCTCATCACTTTTTTGATAGTTTTTTGGATAGCGTCTGCGGCAGGTGAGCAGTACGATAGAGGGGACATAGCCAGGAAGCCAGAATGTACCGGATTTGGAGCATAGAAGGAAGGATATAAATGCCAGGCATAGTCATAGAGCTTACAAATCGCTGTAATCTGAGATGTCAGCACTGCTTTGATAAAAGGCATAGCGCTGACGGGAACCTGAAAATAGAGACTCTAGAAATGATTCTCTTGGGCGCTAAGGCTCACGGCTTCGATCACCTCTCCTTTACTGGTGGAGAGCCGACAATGCATCCAGGATTTGCAAAAATCCTTACAATGGTATGTGAAGCTGGATATAAATTTGGCTTTGTTACTAACGGCTGGAATTTTACAAAGATTTATAAAGAGATACTTCCTTTTCACGATAGGCTTTCAGGGATTACGTTCAGTCTGGATGGTGCCAGAGAGGGTACACACGACGGCCTTCGTGGGAAGGGTTCATACCGCCGGGTAATGAAGGCTATAAGTGTTTGTGTAGTGAAAGATATCCCTTTCACTTTTAATTCAGTAATTACATCCCGCAACCGTGATGAATCAAAAGAAATGGCAGAGCTTGCAACTAAACTCGGAAGCAGAGGACTAAGATTCGGCCATCTTATGCCTACTCCGCTAACCACAGTGGAAAATCTGGATCTTTCACCTGATGAGCGAAGAAAGGTAGAGGCTACTGTCTGGCAACTCCAAAAAATCTTTCCTATACCAATTGTTATGGCCCCTGGACACTATACTACCAACCTCTTCCCATGTACTCCGCTTCAAATGCAGGAATTTAACATTGACTGGCGAGGTAATATCACAACCTGCTGTCACTTATCCGGGCATGGAGGTGGCGCTGAAGATGAGGACGTAATAGGCAATCTGGGCAAGATGAGTTTTTCTGAGGCATATGAACGCCTGATTGAATCTAATAGAAAGTTCCACCAGAAAAAGGTAGAACGTCATTCCAACGGTAATTTCAAGGACTCAGACTACTTTCCATGCTGGTACTGCTCAAATTATTTCAAGAAAGTAGATTGGCTTAAGGAGTTTCCCCAAAACCCCTGGTCTAATAGGGTTTGGACAAATAATGCTCGGAGGAGGTCAATAATAAATGATAGAGCTCAATCATAGGGTCGAACCTGATCCTGATGTAGTTATTACTGAGTTAGAAGGCAAAGAGGCAGTCCTCTTGAATCTGGCAACGAAAATGTACTACACACTAAATGAAACAGGTCTACGTATCTGGCAGATGCTTAGCAGTGGTCGTACGTTTGGCGAGATAAGTGAAACACTTTCAGGTGAATTTGATGTTACTCCTGAAAAAGCCAAAGAGAGTGTTTTTAATCTTATTGGTGAACTTACCGCTGAGAAATTGGTAAAGGTGGTGGATGAGTAAGGAGACCTCGATTCTAAGAAAAATCAGGCTCAATTTTGGCTCCTTTAAAGACATCTGGCTTTTTATCCAGATATTTCTTCTGATTACCCTATTGCCTGCGATGCTGAGTCTCTTCTCCCTTCCTATGCTTATGAAGATGCTTACACCCCGAGATTTGAGAGTATGCAAGGACCAGGACTCAGAGTCAAGAGATAAGATAGTGAAGTTTGCGGACTACTTACTAAACCGCAACTTCTGGATATTCAGGAGTACCTGTCTGAAGCGCTCTTTAATTCTTTATCACTTCTTACGAAAATTGGGGATCAATCTTCATGTATGTTTTGGAGTGAAATATAATGGTAAATTACCTGATAGAAAGACACAAAAAAAACTTGAAGGACATGCCTGGCTTTTTTACAATGGAAATATTTTCCTGGAAAGAAATGCGGAAGTAACGAAAACGTATAAGCTGACATATTGCTTTCCTGATATTATGGAGCAAACTGGTGAATCTATCCAATGAAAATAGGCTATTATTGTACTGTACTCAGATCAAAATTCCTGAGGATACACTCAATAAAGCTGAAGACATTTTAAGCCTTTCATTAGACTGGAAAGAGATATTGGAGTCCGCCCGTTGGCATGGTATTGTGCCATTGCTATACAATAATTTGAAAGGCCTCCAGGAAAGCCACTTTATTCCCCAAGAAGTCATGGATGAGCTAAGAACGGCCTACAATGCAACTTTAGCCAGAAATATGTACATTTATGCGGAATTAAATAGTATTTTAGGTGCATTTCGTGAAAAAGAAGTGGAGGTTATTCTTCTAAAAGGTGCAGCTTTGGCTAAAACTGTCTATGGTGATATTGGTTTGAGGCCAATGGGTGATATTGACATACTGGTGAAAAAGGATGACCTTCCTCACGCAGAAAAAATAATCACTGGGTTAGGCTATCTGTTCCACAGCAATGGGCCTGAGGCAGAATGGTTTAGAGAAAATTACTATCACTTGAGTTATATCCATCCAGAGAAGAATATACCGGTTGAAATTCACTGGCATATAATTAAGAAATCTCATCCCTTTCGAACCCGTAATATTGACACAAACATCATTGAAAGGTGGTGGGAAAGGGCTAATACTGTGGAGGTTTCCGGCAAGAAAGTACTCATACTCTGTCCGGAGGATTTGATCTTTCACCTCTCTCTCCATTTTTTAAAACACCGTTTTGAGAGTCAATATAGGAGTTTTATCAGCAAAAATGCTCTTATTCAGCTATGCGATATCTCTCAAACTATCAAGCATTATAGAGGTGACATTAATTGGATAAGGCTTAAGTGTGAAGCTGAGAAATACAGAATAGATAGCGTTATCTATAATACTCTTTCCATTGTAAGCGAAATCATTGGAAATCACGATGATGTTTACCATGATATCCTCAGTGGACTTGCAGAAGGGGCCTTAGATAAAGAACTAGTTCGAGTTACTAATAAAAGAATCCTTATCACGGAAGACGCCTTTCCTGCTATTCCTAACAGTTTTATTAAGTTACAAGTAGAGGATACGTTTCAAGGGAAAGCAAAGACTTTCGTTAGAGAAATGTTTCCTGATCCAGAGTTTCTTTCAAAAAGGTATTCTGTGCCTTTAACCTCTAAGAGGCTATACGTATACTATTTGATTCGTCGCTTTGGTTTTGCTTTCAAATATAGAAAGATAATATCTAAGACTCTACGTATTAAAGAAGAGATAATCCTTAAAAGGTGGATACGTGCCAAAGATTAGAATTCGCGATTCACGTCCGGACCAATAGCAGGATAGGCAGAGTTGCTTTCCCCCCTCGGTCACACCCGCTACAGCCAGAAGCTGTATACCATGGGAAAAGATAAAGGCGGTTTGTTTAACATCGGGAAGTTAAATAAACCGCCTTTAAATTTAGGTTGAACTATATAGCAGTTTTTAGTTTCTTGCCGGGCCGGAACTTGACAACATTACATGCTTTGATTTTAATCGGTTCGCCTGTTTGAGGATTACGGCCTTTTCGGGCTTTTCTGCGGACTTTTGAAAAAGTTCCGAATCCCACAAGAGTAACTTTACCGTCTTTTTTCTTTAGCGCCTTTGTTACGCCATCCATGAAAGAATTTAGTGCACCTGTTGCTGCGACCTTGGAAATACCAGCATCTTGTGCCATTTGCTCTACTAATTCTGCTTTTGTCATAGTCATTCCCCCTCTTTGTTATTGATTAATAACGATACAACCCCCTCTTTTATCAGCTCCATATAACATGCTGTTTTTTAATGTCAACACAAAACAGCATCATATAAGACTTTTTTGATAATATTTAATGTTAACATGTTATATGGCTATATCTACAACTAACCCATTTTAAAAAAATCTATATTATATGAGCATGACAACAGAAATTTAGAAAAGAGCGTCCACAAACTCTTTTGAATTAAAGTCTTGCAAGTCATCTATGTTTTCGCCAATACCAATATACTTGAGTTGAATTTTGAGAGTGTTGCAAATACTTACAACAACACCTCCTTTTGCAGTTCCATCAAGCTTTGTAAGTGCTATCCCCGTTACTCCAAGTGCATCATCAAACAGTTTTGCCTGTGACAAAGCATTTTGGCCTGTTGTTGCATCAAGAACTAAAAGGATTTCATGCGGTGCACCTGCCAGCTTTTTCGATATAATTCGTTTAATCTTTTTAAGTTCCTCCATAAGATTTACCTTGGTATGAAGCCTTCCTGCAGTATCTACAAGAACAACATCCTTACCTCTTGCGATAGCGGCTTCAATGCTGTCATAAGCTACAGAAGCAGGGTCAGCATTGTCCTTGTGCTTTACTATTTGAGCATCTGCTCTGTCAGCCCATATCACAAGCTGCTCAACAGCCGCAGCCCTGAAAGTATCTGCAGCAGCTATCAATACTTTCTTTCCTTCTGAGTTGAATTTTGCTGCAAGTTTCCCGATTGTGGTTGTTTTGCCAACACCATTTATACCAATTACCATTATTACTTTGGGCTTACCAGAAGCAGCTTCAGGGATTTGCTTTGGTGTTTGCAGATTAAGAAGTAAAAGCATTTCCTCTTTCAAGGCATTCTTAAGCTGGTCGGCGTCAGATATTTTAGAGGATTTTTTTGAAATTTTTTGAATAAGCTCCATTGAAGTCTGCACGCCAATATCCGAGGTTATCAGAAGCTCTTCTAATTCTTCTAATAAACTGTCGTCAATTTCTCTTTTCCCTGTAAAGAGCTCATCTATGTCTGTTGAAAGAATTTCGCGGGTTTTGGAAAGACCTTTTTTTAAACGTTCAAAAAAAGATGTTTTTTCCGATAAGTCTGAATTATCCTGTTCTTCTTTCTTTTCATCTAAATGCTTTTTCTTTTTGAACCAGTTGAGCGCCATAACTCCCCTCAGTACGAATTTTATATTTTCGGTCAACCTAAATTTACTGAAACTATTTTTGAAACTCCCTTTTTTTCCATTGTAATACCAAACAATGTGCCGGCAAATTCCATGCTTTTTTTATTGTGAGTTATCATGACAATTTGAGATTTTTCTCCTATAATTTCAAGCAAATTATTAAAGCGAAACACATTGGCTTCATCAAGAGGCGCGTCTATTTCATCCATGATACAGAAAGATGCAGGCTTAATCAGAAATATAGAAAAGATAAAGGCAATTGCGGAAAGAGCTTTTTCTCCTCCTGAAAGAAGGCTCATTCTGGTCACTTTTTTCCCGGGTGGATGAATCATGAATTCTACGCCTGTTTCAAGAGGTTTGGCTGGTTCAGTTAAAACAAGTTGAGCCGTGCCTCCATCAAAAAGACGCTGAAAAACCTCATTCAGCTTTTCATTAACCAGATCAAAGGTTTTTATGAATTTTTCCTGCGTGATTCGATTAATCTTTTTTATAACTTTATGGAGATCATCAATCGCTTTAATAAGATCATCACGTTGCTCGGATAAAAAATCAAAGCGTTCTTTCAACTGTTCATATTCCTTTATAGCACCTAGATTTACATCGCTTATATTAGCAATTTTCACATTAAGTCTGGAAAGTTCAACTTCCATTTCATCTATTGATATATCTTGCTTTTCCGCCTTATCGCTTAATTCCGATCTCAAATCGGAAAGCGAAATGCGATAGGCTGATTCTAAGTGATTCGTAATATTTTCCCGTTTAATATACCTTTGGGATCGTTCTATCTCAAGCAGGCGAATTTTCTGCAAGGTCTTTTCACGTTCGTCTTGTATCTTTGTAATAACATTATCATTTTCTTTAAGGCTGTCGTCAATAGCATGATAATCAGCCTCATTTCTTTCAAGTTCCTGTTCAAGGAGCGTCATATCATTATACATGACGGGAAGAGTTTTTTCATATTCGTGAATCTTCTGTTTTGAATTAGTTCTTTTTTGATGCTTCTTGTTAATCTCCTCTGAAAGCTGTTTGAACTGTTTTATCCCTTCATCTCTAAATTCTTCAAGTCGTTTTAATGTATTATAACTGTTTTCTATTCCGGCGTTGAAGGCCGTCAGCTTGAGTTTAAGATCCATTATCCTTTGATTGAAATTTTCCATTTCATCAGAGGCGGAACTGATTCTTCCTGAAGTTTCTGTGACTTTGTGCTGCGCATTTTCAACTTCACTGGTTATTTCTGCAAGTTCTTTGTCATACCTGGCCATCTCTTCATCAATATCAATCTCTTCTCCCATAAGATGTTCCTGCTCCAGGCTTGTTATTTCAAGGTGTTTGCGTGCGTACTTTTCATCTTCGTCTGCTTTATAAAGCCTTTTTTCTGCTTCGGTCTTGTTTTGGATGGTTTTATTTTTATTTTCTATCAGTTTTTGCAGCTCGCTTTCGATAAGGCGAACTTCGGATTCAAGTTCTTTTTTATCAAGACTGGTGGATTCCAGCTTTTTATTTATACTTTCAATCAGGCCTTCAAGTTCTTTTAGTTCCTGTTTTTTTGCAAGAATACCTGATAAATTATCTTTGCTGCCGCCGATCATGATACCCTGAGAGGAAATAATATCGCCGTTTTTTGTAACAATTGTTCGGCAATTGTCATTGCTTTTATTTATCGTTATTGCTTCTGCTATATCAGTGGTAACGATTACATTTTCTAAAAAAGATTCTGCAATTTTTTCAAACCCTGGTTTTACTGCAATGTGTTTCAAAAGATATTCCTGTGTATTGGAATTTTCAGAAAGATTATATCCTGTATTTTTAATGGATGAAACAGGAATGAATCCGCTGCGGCCTGCACTGTTGGACTGGAGATAGTTTATAGCGTCAAGTCCCGTTTTTTGATCCTTAACCAGTATGTACTGTAATGATTCTCCAAGAGCAGCTTCCACCGCGGTTTCAAAAGAAGGCTCCGGTTCGATAATATCCGCCATTAAGCCAAGAATAGCATCATTTTCCAGGAAGCTGTTTGTAGTTTCCTTGTTTAAATATTTTTTCATTACGGCCTTGACGCCATCCTTATACCATTCAAAGTTATCGGCCATTTTCTTTAAAGCATTAAATTTTGATTTCAGCTTATTTTTTTCAAGTTCAATTGTCTGGACGAGTTTAACCTTATTGCCAAATTCCCTGCTTTTCCGCTCAAGTTCATCCTGTTTGATTTCAATGCTTTCATTCAGACCATTTATTTCCAGTTTTAATTCTTTCAGATGCTCTTTGGCTTTTATGGAATATTTTTGTGCTTCCTTTAACTTCTTCTTTGCTCTAACTCCTTCTTCATCTATTATTTTTAACCGTCTCTTTATGTTCTCCCTGTTGCTTGCCGCATTTTGATAGATGTTTTTGTATCGTGCTTCTTTGGCAACCAGCTCCATTAGATGTGTTTTATAATTTTCGAGTCTCTTTGTCAGCTCAGACAATTGATCTCTTGTTTTTTGCGATGCGGATCGTTCCTGCTCAAGACTTGATTCCACATCGGTTATATTGTCTTTAAGTTTTGCGTTCTGAGTTTTTACTTGGGCAATCTCGGTGATAATGTTTTTGTTTTTTTCTTCTATTTCCGTTCTTGCAGATTCAAGCCTTATGGCTTCGCTGGAAAAATTCTCCATTTCTCTGCGAAGATGTGTAAGGTCGTTTTCTATTCTGTCTATGCTTCGATGCATTTCGAATTTTTGAGATTTTTGTTCCGAGATTTCCTGTTCTTTTTGTGTGAGTCGAAATTTTATATCTTCAACAGCAGCGTCAAGTTTTTTTATTTGGGATGCATGCTCTATGTCTGTATCATTAAGATCTTTTAATAGAGACTCTGTTTGGCGGATTTGAAGAGAGTAATCATCAAATTTTGCAAGAGAAATCAGGATATCCAGTTCTCTTATGCGCTTTTGATATTTTTTGTAGATTTCGGCTTTTTTAACCTGGCGTTTAAGGCCGGCCATCTGCTTTTGTACTTCATTAATTATATCATTTATGCGCAGAAGGTTCTGCTTTGTGGTCTGAACTTTGCTTAGAGCTTCTTTTTTTCGGTTTTTATATCTGGTAATTCCTGCGGCCTCCTCAATAAAAAACCTTCTTTCTTCAGGTCCTGCCTCAGTAATAGCTCCAATATTTCCCTGCTGAATTATTGAATATGATTTTGTTCCAAGGCCGCTTCCCAGGAAAATATTATGTATATCCTTTAATCTGCACGGCTGCTTATTGATGAAATATCCACTTTCACCAGAACGGTAAAGCCGCCTGGTTAACATTATTTCAGTGAAGTCCTTTAATTCCTCCGGAGCAGTACCGTTGTCATTTAAAAGCGTTAAGCATACCTCGGCCATGTTAAGCGGTGGTTTCCCGTTAGAGCCAGCAAATATGACATCTTCCATCGCCTTGCCGCGAAGCTGCTTAACACTTTGTTCCCCCATAACCCATCTAAGTGCGTCAACAATATTGCTCTTGCCGCAACCGTTGGGCCCTACAACTGCAGAAACGCCGACAGGAAATTCAATACTGGATTTTTCAGAAAATGATTTAAATCCTGTAAGTTCCAGTTTTTTTAGTTTCATATAAGAATATCCTCTTATATTTTGTCCATATTGTCTTATAATTTAATGGCTGGACGAAAACTCAAAACACCTGAAATTATAGTCAGTTGGACGCTATTCTCAAATCGAAGATTTTTAGCAGTTAGCTTTTAGCTTTTAGCAATTAGCCTTTAGCTAAAAGCTAACCGCTAATGGCTAATAGCTTTTTCACAAATCTTCACATCGGTAAATAAGCTGAAACTATTGCCAGCATTAAAAAAATACTTTTCCAAAATTTTATTTTAGCAAAAAAATAGATGCTTGTAAAGAAAAAAACACAAGGTGAAGTATAATTTTGACTAATTGAATACAATATGTGGTGTGTTGTTTTTACGAACTCATTTCACGGGTTCAGAGTTCACTGAAAACCCGCCAGCCATACATCGGACAGGGATCGTCAACGGCTCTTGCCCAGAAGTTTTTCATAAGCTTCTTGAATCTCGATGAACTTTTTTTGAGCCAGCTCTTGGAATTCCTGGCCGAGATGAGAGACCTTATCCGGGTGATAAGCTTGAGCGGCTCTACGATAGGCAGCCTGAATTTCCTCGGGGCCAGCTCCGGGCTTTACTCCGAGAATTTCATAAGGGTCTTTAAGATCGGTTTGAGCTTTAGATTCAGATCCTGAGTCAGCTTTTTCTTTTTCGAAACCGCCGGCCCGATCAGACCATCTATTATGATTTTGATCAGCCTTTGAGAACTTTCCCAGCCAGGAGAAAAAGCCTGGCAGCCTTCCCCGCCTCAGGTAATAGACAAAAACTCCCAAAAGGAAAGCGTCGTCAAGCCAGCCCGTAATGGGGATGAAATCCGGAAGGAAGTCGAAGGGACTGATGATATATAACAGGAGAAGAATAATCAGCAGGATTTTAAGATAACCCGTCATCCTAACACCCTAAAATCGCAGCTTTATTATCTTGACGTAAGGAGCATTCTTTTGCCCTTCTTTTGTGATATCGACTTCAGTTCCAGGAACGATGCCCATTTCCTTTCTAACCTTCACAGGTATTGTGAATTGATATTTGGCGGTTACTTTAGACAATTCCGTCACCTCCTAGGGTATACTCTTTGTTGTTATAAAGTATACCATTATGCCAGGGCTGCATCATTTTCACAGACAAGCTGGTGAAATAGCAAATTTTCTTTCTTGCTTACTTTGTTTGTTTGAACCCGTGAACGGTTACCAAATAGGATTTGCTTATCTTTCAATCAATCCCCTTTGTCTTCTTCCTTTTCTTCCGGCCATCATCTTTTCAGTGTGTCTCTTAATGCGAGCTGTTTTTCTCTTTATCCATAGCCATTGTAACCAGCCCCATAAATTAAGTTTCTTTTTACCTTTGTAAGACAATAAAAGGAAAATTCTATCTTCTTCATCAAAGAGGCTTTCAGGTAAGGTGTAGTTAAGCTCTGAAAGGCTCTTTATTATCCATCTAAACTGAAGAACCGAACTCCTGCCCACTCTCTGAAGGTCAAAAAGAGCTATATTGGGAGCATCGGATTTGTCTTTATAATAAAGCAGTATATGGGTGGCATTAAAATCACGGTGATTGAAACCCTGCTTATGCATTTTTCTTGCAAAAACACCGATCCTGTTAATCAAATTTCTTTTTCTGCCAATAGCGTTTTCCCCCATAAAAAATTCAGGATTGTCTCTTAACATATACTCAAGAGAAATAAAGGGAGAAAAATCTTCTGTTATGAGAAAAGATTGTACCCAACCAAACTTAACGAATCTTTCCCCTGCTATAACAGGTGTAACTGTTCCAAGCCCGCCTTTACGGAAATCGCATATATTTTCAAATTCTCTTTTGCCTTCAGACAAAACCGGTTTTGAAGAAAATAAAGCAAGAATTCTTTTTATCCCCACAAATTCAGTATTATGACGTTTTAAATAAAAATATTTTTTGCCGCTATTGGTTTGAATTTCAAAACGTATTACAGACCTTGCTTTTATTTTTTTTATGGTTTCGCCGCCCTGGTATTTCCAGACAGACTCAAAAGAATCAAAATGCACATCATCCAATACTTTCAGATAATCTTTATTAAATATCAGATGATCTTTTTTTATGCATTTAATCTGCGAAGAAAAGTCCTTCATACCTGGCCTTTAGTGCTGACTCTTTTGTAAAGCTTCAGTACTTTTGTTACATGTTTTTCCATTGTAAAACATGCTGCCTTTGCGGCCGCATTATCTCCCATCCTTGTCCTGTTCGACAGCGGCTCAAGGGCTTTTATTCTGGCAGCTAATTCATCTGCCTTTTGTGTTTTAAGTATATAACCATTTTCATTATCACTGATAAGATCTGCTGCCCCATTGGTATCGGTAGTAATTACAGGCAAGCCACAGGCCATCGCTTCCAGGCAGACATTTGCAAAGGCATCATAAAGCGTAGGTAAAACAAATATATCACTGCCGGCATAATATTTTTCTATATTACTTTTGGGTCCAAGGAATAAAATCTGTTCGCCCAGGCTATGGTTATCAGCCCATCTCTGGTATGTTCTATGGTTATCTGCTCCTATGACAAAAAGCCTGATTTTATTATTTTTCAAAAAAGACATGGCTTCTAAAACCAAATCAAGCCTTTTTAGCTTAAAATCATTTGATACAAAAATAAGGACTAATTCTTCTTTTTTTATGCCGTACTTTTCCCTTAAAGAACTTCTGAACTTCTCTTTTACCTTGGGATTAAATCTTGATGTATCTACCCCATTGTAAATTACAACTATGTTTTCAGGATCCACCCTGTAATGCTCAATAATATTTCTTTTGACAAGCTCGGAATTAGTCATGACGATTTTACACCCTTTATCCACAAATATTCTGTGTTCCAAATAACTCAGCGCTATCCGTCTGGGACCAATTTTTTTAATAAAGCGAATAACAGGGTGGGGATATTTTTGCTGCATCTGGACAGGATTAATGCCATCTGAAACCCTGAATATGTCCTGATAAAAGATTCTTTCCATGCTGTGAATTATGTCGAATTTTATTTTCGATAGAGCCCGGTTTGTAAAAAAGGCAAAGGAGAGATTCTTGGCAGGAGAAGATAGGCGAATCACCGGCACACGATGAATAATGACACCTGGTTCTTCCTGCCAGATATTGGCAAAGACATGGACATCGTGGCCCGCTCGAACCAATTCGCGGCTTAAAAAATATGTATATCTTTCAAGACCACCCTCTTGCAGAGAATATTTTTTACATACAAGTGCAACTTTCATATTTCAGCCTGTTTTATCTCGTATGATATTAAAAACCGTTATCAACGGTGAGGTTGTTCATGCATTTCCAGTCATCACATGGTTTCCTCTGTCCCGTTTTACCCCGGCAGCTTCACAAGCCACTTCTGAGCGAAAATAGTCTTTCACACCTGTCTTGGACCGGTCAGGACTTTGTTTTCCGATAATTC
>Ga0255422_1123_pt3 | contig 16946 bp, 11 predicted proteins | sample ANMaggSeSYBR02D3_FD_182631 | JGI IMG/M metagenome (GOLD analysis project Ga0255422, IMG submission 182631) | Sediment cell enrichment communities from methane seep in Santa Monica Basin, California, United Staets - ANME aggregate JGI... | ecosystem: Environmental > Aquatic > Marine > Cold seeps >... | reverse complement strand
CTTCTCATGCGATCCATCCCCTAATATCGCACTTCTTCGGATAAACATGAACGCACCGGTTACACAATCCACTTCGTGAATAGTGTTTATGTCCAAATATCCCAGATTGTATCCGTTGAATAACTTACTGGTCGGATATCTTCGTGATAAATGTGTAAATCGGCAAAACGAATTCCAAGGTGTTGGAAAACCTCTGTGACAAGCTCCATCCAATTTCCCATCAGGAAGCTCCACCTTTGGAGTTGCAATTCCAACATCCGGATTCGACTCCATGAAATCATACATCACTTTCAACGTATCTTGTTGAAGTTTTGTATCCGGATTGAGAATCAAAAAGTATTTACCTGTAGCTTGTTTTAATGCTAAATTATTTGATTTTGAATAACCGTCATTAGCGGGGTTTGGAATATATTTGACCCAGTCAAACTTTTTGGAAATTAGTTCGTCCGTGCCGTCGTTACCATTATCGACAACGAAAGCTTCAAAAGATAATCCCGCATGTTCTGCAGAAATCTTTAATGACTTGAGGCAATCCCCAAGCAAGTCCTTTACATTATAAGTAACAATTACTATTGATAAATCCATATAATTCATACAGCATTTCTCACCTCCCCCTGACAAGGGGGATTGAGGGGGTTAAAATAACAGTGTGATACAGTTATACAGTCTTAGTGAATTTCAGTCAAACCACATTATTATCCCCCCCCTCTTAGATTAAGAGGGAGCCAGGGGGTGATAGAAAAAATTCACCAAACACCAGATCCCCTCCTAACCCTGCCTGTCCGGCAGGCAGGCTCCCCTTAAACTAAGGGGAGGAAAAAGCCTCCGCCCCATTGCCAAACGCCCCCCTTTTAGCTAAAATTAGCTAGCGTTAAAGAAATAAAACCCCCTCTTAGATTAAGAGGGGGTTAGGGGGTGATAGAAATAGCTTAGTATCCCCTCCCAACCTCCCCTTAAATTAAGGGGAGGAGAATTCAACAATGTTTTAACTACGTTTGAACAACTTTTAAACAACCTACTCTATGCGAAGTAAACAAAACCTAAAAGACCTATTAATAGAACTCGTAAAAACAGACTTCAAGCTGAGGTACAACAACTCCATGCTTGGATTCCTGTGGGTGCTGATTAAGCCCTTTATGATATTCACCATTCTATACACCGTATTCTCTCACTTCTTCGGAGCAGGCAATGGAATCGAGAATTATCCACTATATCTTTTACTCGGAATTATCATTAACCAGTTCTTTACGGAAGGAACAATAAACGGACTTTATTCCTTGGTGAATAAAAGTGGAATTATTTTAAAGGTTAATTTCCCAAAACAAATTGCAGTAATCGGTTCAACCGTCATTGCAATCATCAACTTTATAATAAACCTAATAGTTTTTGGCGTTTTTTCCTTGATATTTGGGACGAACTTGAATCTTGGATCTGTTCTCTATTTCCTATTTATCATTTTGATCCTATATCTTTTCATTCTCACACTCGCCTACTTTCTAAGCATTTTATATGTAAAATTTAGAGATCTATCTCATATCTGGGAACTCGGACTGCAAGTCCTTTTTTACCTGACACCGATAATCTACCCGATGGATTTTCTAAAAGGCACCATATATCATATTGTCGCAATCAACCCGTTAACTAGAATTATTCTATCCTCCAGAGAAGCATTGATTTATGGAAGAATAGAATTTGTAAAATCAAATTTAATATTACTTGGAATACTGATACCTGCCTTTTTTCTAAGCCGTTGGTATTTTGAGAAGAATGTGAAGAAGATTGCAGAGGAGTTCTGATTTATCCCCCTGACAAGGGGGACTAAGGGGGTTAAACCATAGACGAGACATTGATAAAACATCGTAGAAACGAAAACTAAATATTGGAGAACCCCCATTGGTGTCATCCCGCACCCTTGCCGCCGCTTAGCGGAAGCAAGGAAATGATGCGGGATCTCCTTGGCTAAAATTGTAACAGGATAAATAAACTATACTTTGTTTAGGATGCAAATAAGTAAAAAACAATGAATTCCTTCTCCAAGCATGGAGAAGGAGACTTTCCTCCGATGGAGGAGAGATGTCACGAAGTGACAAAGAGGAGAAGATGAGGTTGTTCGAAATCGACCTCACCCCTGCCCTCTCCAGTCCTGGAGAGGGAGTAGAAATAAGATGAATTTGATATTTGTAGAAACCAATGAGTAAAAGAAAACGACAACAATCCAACACCGTAATCAGCGTTTCAAACGTTTCTAAAACGTTCAAGATTCCAAAAGAACGAAACTCCCAACTCAAGCACTACTTCCTCAATCCTTTCCACAAACCGGAATATGTGAAATTCGATGCACTCAAGGACGTTTCGTTTGAAGTAAAGAAGGGAGAGTTCCTCGGAATTATTGGAAGAAACGGATCTGGTAAGAGTACACTATTGAAAATTCTTGCCGGAGTCTACCAACCGTCAGAAGGGAAGATAAAAATCAACGGCAAAGTTACTCCGTTCTTGGAGTTAGGTGTTGGGTTTAATCCAGAGCTATCTGCACGAGAAAACATTTTCCTAAACGGAACGATTCTCGGAATGACTCGAAAGTATTTATTAAAAAAGTTTGATGAGATTGTTGACTTCGCCGAAATTAGAGAATTCGTCGACATGCCGGTGAAGAACTTTTCGTCAGGAATGCAGGTAAGGCTAGCATTTGCAATAATGATCCAGTCCGATGCAGATACCTATCTGGTGGATGAAGTCCTCGCCGTCGGTGATGCAAATTTTCAGGAGAAATGTTTTGATGTATTTAGAAGGTTTAAGAAAGATGGAAAGACTGTGGTGTTTGTAAGCCATGATCTGGGGAGTGTGGAGTTGTTTTGTGATAGGGCGATTTGGATAGATAGAGGAGAAGTAGAAGCTGACAATGGGACAAATAAAGTGATCTTTGAATATAACAAATTCAATATTGAAGATAGGTTAGAAGAGTTAGAGCAAGAAAGTGTTAAAGCCGTTCACACAGTTGAACCAACGCAAGTGAAAATAGAATTGGTTACTTTTCACAATGAAGAAGGTAACAAATCTAAATTATTTAATACTGGGGAGTCCATCACAGTTAAGATTCATTATAAAAGCACGGGCACCATTAGAAATCCAGTTGTTGGAATCTCCCTTCATAATGCAATGGGAAATCTAATCACAGGTCCGAATACCAAGACTTCACATATCAAAATCAAACAATTAGAAAAGAAGGGGGTTATATCTTATACAATTCTTAAGAGTCCACTTCTAGCCGGGATGTATTTATTAACAGTAGGAATCTTCAATGAAGATGCTACTGTTCCCTATGATTTTATTGATCAAGGATTCTCCTTCAATATATTAAAAAATGCTGCAAACCAAAATGGAATAATTAAACTTGACGAAGAATGGATAATAAACAAGTAACAATATTCCCATTGGATAAAGAAATCCGCTATTCCGCAGTATGCGAAATCATCACACAGCTATGTCGAAAGGACATCTCCATTTTGGATGTGGGAGGAGAAGAAGGAGCTCTAGATAAATTCCTTCCCGATGCCCACTTTCATATACTAGATCCACTCGTAAAGGAAGATACAGAAACACAAACAAAAGGAAAGGCAAAAAATATGCCATTTACGAACGACCAATTTGGCGTTGTTTGTTCAGCTGATACGTTGGAGCATATCCCCGTCGAGGATCGAGAGCAATCTATTTTAGAAATGCTACGCGTGACAAAGGATTACGTAATAATTGCATTTCCTTTCCGATCAGCTGAAAACGAACTTGCGGAAAAGCTAATTAATAACTACTACAAAAAGTTTGCTGGTACAGATCATCCTTGGCTAAAAGAACATATCGACAATGGACTTCCTAGTTTGAATCAACTCTCTAAATTCCTCGATCAAAACAAGATTCATCATAAAGTCCTTTACAATCAAAATACACAGAATTGGCAAACATTAATGCAAACGTATATTAATGCAATTTACACTCCTAACTTTTCCAAATCTTATTCAGATATTCTTACTAAATACTATCAAGACATTTATCCCAAAGAAGATAATACTGCTGAAAATTCATACAGGGCAGTTCTGGTAATAAGTAAAGGGGGGAAACTGCCAAAAGACCTTGGTGTCCAAGAATCAAAGTCAGCACCGGTGGAACTGGAGTTGCTTTCTTTAATTGCAGAAACGGAAAGAGAAATAAGAAATTCATTGAGGACAACAGCTGATAAATATGCAGGGAAATTTCATCAAGCGGGAAAGGAACACCATCAAACACATCTAAAGTTGCAAGAGACACAAAAAGAACTAAACATAATTACAAAGAAATATCATAAACTTGGAGAGGAAAATCATGAAACAACCACAAAATTAAAGTTTATTAGAAAACATTATATTGAAGCAACGAAACAAAGAAATGATTTCGAGCGACAATTGCAAGCTATCTTTCGTTCTCCAAAGTGGAAAATTGCCAATCTCATAACATTACCGTTTATGCCATTTAAATATGTTTACAAAAAATTCGCCCCTTACATTAACGAACTCTTTCATTCCCTCAAAGACATTGATGGTTATAGAAAGCTTATGGGATTAAAGTTCGGCATAAGTAAATTCCAACAATTAATTTCTCTTTACCTCAATTATTTACCATTTAAATATCTGACGGAAAAAGGTGACAACTTAGGAGTGTTATTCTTGAGTGATGAACAACGAGGTTGTTACAGATTTCGAGTACTTCATCAAAAAGAACAACTAGAAAAACAGAAGTTTTTTGTCAAAGATATTTCTGTAAATTTCCCTCGCTTAAACAGCTTGATCAAAGTATTTGATGTTTTTATTTTCGTTCGCCCACATGACACTGCCAAGAACCTGGCACTAGCCAAAGAAATAAAAAAACAAGGAAAAACTGTTGTGTTTGAGAACGATGACCTAATTTTTGATCCTGAATCAATTAAGAAGCACAATGGCTCATCAAATCTATCACCAAAGTTCATGGAGCTCTACGCAAAAGGAATAGGCACACAATTCATCAAGCTTGCAGATTATGGACTAACAACGACAAAAATGATTAAGGACAAAATGGAAGAACAAGGACTTATCACCCATGTTAATCGTAATTGTCTTAGTGATGAACTGATTCAAATTTCTAAGGAAACAAAGAGTATCAAATCTAACGACTACATCAATATCGGATACGTCAGCGGAACCAAAACACACGACAATGACTTTGCAGTCGTCTCCCCAGTCCTGATAAAGTTGATGACAAAGTACCCGAATGTACGACTATTAATCATGGGACACCTTCATCTTGAGAAAGAGTTTAAGAAGTTTCATGACCGCATTATTAAACTACCCTTTGTAAATTGGCGAAAAGTGACAACCAATATCATTCAATCGGACATAAATATTGCTCCACTCGAAAACACCATATTCAATAAAGCAAAGAGTGAACTAAAATACTTTGAGGCAGGAATTTTGAAAATCCCAACAGTTGCTAGTAATACCAGACCATTTCAGTTTGCAATAAAAGATGGACTCAATGGATTTCTGGCAAGCTCTCAGAAGGACTGGGAAGAAAAGCTTATCAAACTCATAGAGGATAAAAAACTGTGCAAGGATATGGGGGAAAAGGCTTATCGTGATGTAAAGAAAAGATATGCAACGAAATCGAGCTCTAAAGAGTTGGCGGAGTTTATCCGTGAAATTACAAAAACTAAACAAACCTAATCTCACCTAAATAATTTACTGCAAAATTGGGAGGAAGAACTACTCGAACCTTATTCTGACCTCTTTCAACTTTAACACTTCCTAAATTCAGCCAAGCTATATCAGCTTCGACTTGTTTTGTTTTGTAACACAAATCATTAATTGCAAACTCAACACCTTTCTGAAATAAGCCGTTTACCGACATCTTATACGTTCCTTCTTTGTCAAAAAACACATCATATGAAATACCTCGCCCCCCTGCACCATCGGCACTTACCAAAAAGCCGGGATTATCATTCCATATAGTCCATGCAGAATCACCAGGAAGAATCCAGTTCGGTGCTTTTATTCTATTACGAGAATTCCAATAATATCTTCGAATATTGTGAACAGTAATTTTGGGATATTCAGCAGCAGAAACTTCTATATTCAATGGCACTGACAACGCCCATATCTCCTGATCAGAAACTTTACGAGACTTTTGAATGTGAAGACGTTTATTGATCACAGAGAACAAATTAGTTGCAAACGACAGATACGCTCCCACATATGCCCCGACGTCTTTGAGCTGCATTCTCTTAAATGCCTTCACTACATTTCTTATATCCTCCCAAACATAATTTCGACAAATTATTCTCAGGTATCCTTTTGATAAATTCTGGAATGCCCACATTAACCTATTCCGAACTACAGACTTTAACTTGAATTGAGAAATCCTCTGACTGGTAGATGCTCCAAACATATGATAAATAATCGAATAGGGGGTGGCTAATATGTCATACCCAGCAAGTCGTGCACGATATGACCAATCTGAATCCTCGTAATACATAAACATGCTCTCATCCAATGGCCCGATTTTCTCCCAAACTGATTTCTTAATTAAAACAGCACCAAAGCAAGCAGAGAAAACCCGCTGAATTTTATCAAATTGTCCGACATCCAAGTGATTTATATAATTATCACTTCCCCATCCATTTGCAAACACCGTATTCCCAAAAGAATTAATAACATTACGATTATTGTAGAACATCATTTTCCCCGCTATTGCACCTGCATTCGGGAATGTCTGCGCTACCGCAACCCAATCCTTAATTGCATCTTTTTCGAGTTCAGTATCGTTGTTCACAATCAACAAATACTCCCCTTTTGCATGAGATACACCAATATTGTTCCCTTTTGCAAATCCCGTATTTTCTCCTGGGTCAATAATTTTAACCTTTGGATATTTCTTCTTCACGATATCTATTGACCCATCCATAGACAGGTTGTTTACCATTATGATCTCGGTATTTTTATAACTTTGTCCAAACAACGAGTCTAAGCAAATCTCGTTATATTCCTTGCCGTTATAATTTATTAAGATCACAGACACTAACGGCTTTGACTTTAATTCATATGGACAATTAACTTTTTTCGGACAATCAAGACTTAACAAGAAATTATCCACAAATGATCGTAAATCATCCGATAATTTTCGGTTTCCTCGAATATATTCTGCGATAGACTCATCCAATTCAAAAGTAACCTTGCCGGCCACAACCAGAAAATGTTTTCCTTTTCGTTTTTCTACTTGATATTTCATAACAACGATTTAAATACTTTTCTAAATTTTTCAGCAATCACATTCCAATCGTAATTCTCCCTAGCTTTTTTATAGCCGGCTTTCCCTAACCTTTTCCTCAAAACCGGATCCTCTAATAACTCTAATAGTGCCACAGATAACTCCTCATGATCTTGATAATTTATTAACAATCCATCTTCATATTCGCTGACTAAACTCATCGTTGCAGGGATCCTGCATCCGATAATTGGCTTTTCACACGACCAAGCCTCGATTGTTGAGATACCGAAAGATTCATGTCCCGAAGGACTCGTAAAAATATCACCCTGTTGAAGTACATCCATTTTCTCTTCCTCAGAAATCCTTCCCCCAATAACAATTTTTCCAATACCATTTCTCCCGGAATTAGCTTGTTCTGCCATTTGTCTGAATTGAGGAGTAAAGGGCGTTTCTCCACCGACAATAAGCAGCCCCGCATCGGGTTGTTGACTCCATACCAATGGCATAGCAGAGATCAAGGTGTCAACTCCTTTGTGTCCACCCTGCTGTCCTACAAATACAATCAGCTTTTGATTCTTTTTAAATCCATATTTCTTTCTAATATCAATTACCTTCTTAAAGTCATGGAATTCATCGACTTCACATCCTCCCCCAATTACATGAATCTTCTCCGCTTCAATGCCGCGATCGATCAAATATCCTTTTTCAAACTCCGTCAATGCAACATAAGCATCACAACGCTTAATGATCTTCCAAACATCTTTTCTGTCGAAATTCCTCTTATCATCCGGATGTATACAGCCCATTAGTATAATGGGCTTACCTGTCTTTGCCCAAAAGGGGAAGTGCATATGGAGCAACGGCAGTGACGCTGTTAGAATCACGTCTGCATCAGACTCTTTTATTCCTCCAATCATTCTTGGTGTTATCGGCCCCATGTATAAAGCTCTCAGCCAATCTTTCCCCGGCAGGTGAAATCTATAAAACAATTCCTGAGCATACTTGATCGGATTTGCGAACTTATTATTAACTTTATATCTAATTACTTTAACACCACCCATTATCTCCGGATTTTGAATAGGAATACTTTTTTGAGAGGAATCTTGGAACAGTGCGGTATTGTAAGCGTTTGTTGTAAACACAGTCACCTCGTCATCGTAATTCTTAACCAAACGAGAGGACAGCATCCGAACTAGATGCTCTACACCACCGAGAGCTGGAAAGTAACCATGAACAAGATTAAGTATTTTCATTACTATTTGGTAGTCAACAATTAAAAGCCGTCAAATCCTATTTCTTTTTATATATAAGGTTGAACACAATATCTTTATCCGACAATTTGCCATTGAAAAAACAGTCGCCCGCCTTATAAACATCAGGTTTGCTTTGTTGCAAAGTTATTGGATGATGAACTTGTTCTACTTTGGGATTCACAGTAAAGCAATAGGTCTTATCCTTTGAATCCAATGGCTCAGTAAGCAAGAAAGAATGGTAAGAATTATCTATTGCGAACGCAGTCTCTCCATTAATCAACGATTCTTCCAACACTGTCTCGCAATTTTCTTCGTACAAAACAAACACATAGTCATCTACTTCTTTTTTCCCGAAAACAGATACAAAAACTTCTAAACCTATGAGCTTCTGCTTCTCTGAGTAAAAAGTCTGGGTAAATTGCTTTGACTCTGTAATTCCATTTGGAATATGATCATTCTTATTTACACGCAAGCCCAGATCAACAACATCATATGTACTCAACCATTTCGCAGTAACATTCTTCTGAAAAAATGAAGCCCCCCCAGAAACAAATAGCAAAAAGATTGAAATTGAAATACATATACGCCAAATGTTATTCTTTATCTTAAATAAATACATACACATTAATATGTAAATCAGTCCCAGCACGGGGAACAAATAACGGCCTTGTACAGCCAAAGCAGTAACCAGATATTTTTTGTAAACTAGTAAATAATTGAAAACTACCAGTAAAAACGATGTGTAAAATAATATGATAATCGATAAAATATTGGTTATAGAATCCTTTGTTTTATATCTACGGATAAATAGCAACACTGAAACAGCAAAGATTGCGTAGTATGGAAGCAATTGATCTCGAGTTTTCAACATATTTTTATGCCCCATTATTCCATATACTCTTGGTGGAATGAGTTTTATCCAATTAGTGAAATAACTATAAAATGACACTTCTTTTCTATCCACTAATGTATCTCTGAAACCATCATTTCGGTTATATACCGCATAATTCATACATTGTTCATGTGATAATACTGTGTTGCAAGAAGGATTTATGGAACGATACCTGATAACATTATTTCCAAAGTAATATACATTCACAACACCCAACACCACAATAGCACTCAGCAGAGAGAGTTCTCGAACCCTAATCTGTTTAATAAATTGTATAGAATCTTTTGTAATTTCTTTTCTGTAATTCCATATATATCTCGAAATAATTACAGCTGTTATAAAAACAAACGGCCACAAGGCATTCTTAATCATAGTGGAAAAAAGCACTGCAATAAGATACCAGACAAGATACTTAAACTCATGCTTCCGAATGAATCTTATTAGCAGATATACTACAACGATAGCGCATAAGTTGGCCAAATTATCATAGTTAATGCTTCCAGATAAAAACACAAACATTAGAGTATTTGATAGCATCACTAGCACAGTCAGCTGAGCCAATTTATCTTTTAATAACTCCTTTGCTGTTAAGAACGTAAAAAAAACAGTACCGACCGAAAATGAAATGTTAATGAATCTCAGCCACACTATTTCGTTGATCAAGTCAAAATTGAGAAAAGATAACCTTCCCATTATCCAATAATACAGCCACGGTCTCGATTCAATAGCACCATAAGCGAATGTACTAGAGCTATTAGATGGTACAAGCCAAGTACCTGAGAATGCTCGTATCAAACCTAGGTGATGCAATTCATCGGGAGAGACGCCCAGGTTAATATTGCTCGCAAAATACCACGCCTGAATAAAAAAAACTATTAATACCACTCCAAAAGCATACCACTCCCAATCTCGTTCTATTTTTTTTAAGAAGTCATTCATTGAACATCATTAACAAATATTGCTCAAACTCAGATAATTTAAAAACTCGTTAGTCCCTTAAATACTACCAGGTAAAAATACCACAGTTTCGTCGGGAGCATGAAGATGAATTTCCGACCAATCTCTGATTTTGCCAACCGGATATTCATTAAGATCATCCATGCTGCTAAATAGTCATTCCAACGAGCCTTTTCATTTTCTGAATATTTGATTTGCTTACCAAGAAGCATCTTACTCAATACCGCACGCGCCTTGATATGCTTGTGGTAAATCAATGATCTACTCTGAGCTTTGAATATCTTTGCTGGAGTAACTTGCGGGAGTAGGACTTTCTTCGCATCCAACATTTCATTAACAATATCCTCTGCGACCTTGCTTCGAGCCACAACTGCATTATGCTTCTTTCCAAGCTTCTTATATGCGTAATCCCAGACATCCCCGCATGACATATCTGCATATTCTGCTGTATGATCATAACACGCAACACACCGATCTGCAGTATCAAAGAACAGGTTCTGATAAGTGCTATAATCACTAAAAGGGAACTTGATTCTTTCCTCATTTTTTAAGCAGACGTGTGTCTTACCCCGCCAATGTCCCTTTCGAAAACGAAACTCTTTAATCTCTGATTCCTTTATCCCTTTCTTTTTCTCGAGAACATCGAGAACAAGCTTCTTTTTTGAGATATGTCCACAAAACATACCTATTGTGAAAACGACTTTCTTCGCCAATTCAGGATCTTTTTTCTTCATCAAATTCAAAATACGCAATTGACACGGCAAAGCTACGATAGCAACTTTCCCCTTGAAGTTCCGAACCTCATCAAGCTTATCAAGCACCGGTACGTCGTAATATACGCTAGTTTGAGCGGAAAGAATTTCCTCGGGAGTTGTCGCAATAAAAGTATCGTATCCTAATTTATCATCTTGAACCGTTGCCCTCGTAACCAAAGCACCATCAATTTTGCCAGTTTCTAACAAATGAACCAACGTCGTAGAAATAATTCCTCCCGACGCGGCCCCTTTCCGAATATTCTCCTGCAAAGAATAGCCTATTCTACATGATTTGAATTTGCCCAAATAATAATCTTGAGTGGCATCATTCAGTTTCCCCAACTTAAACTTCCCAGGTGTTCGAGATAGCACTCCATCAATATACTCAACATGTTTATCCGAAAGCTTTACAACCTCCGGTAAATTCTTCGTATAAAGCTTCTGAATCTCTGTCTTATCTTTCACCAATCGTTCAAACTCAGAAATCAAAAAATCAGCAGTTAATTTCTGATGACCGAATGCATATTTGTCCGCACCAAACATACCCAAAACCTCTTTATACTTGTGGCTCCAACCGACAACTAATGTCGGAACCTTCATCGCTAAAGACGAAATCATAGAATGGAATCTCGAGCCAACAAATAAATCACATTTACCTATGAGTACTCTCAATTCACGAGGGTTTAATTCGTCTTCAACCAGCAATACTTTTGATTGATCTTGCACCTCGTTAAAAATTTTCTGGCACACAGGAAGATCATTATTTTTCCTCTTTTCCGTATTCTTCCGAATACTGTGTGGAAGTATCGAAACGGTATAATCGTTTTCTGTCAAGTAATCAACAAATTCAGCAGTGATTTTTATGTAATCCTTGCCGACTTTGTCACAATAATCTTCAATTACAGTACTTGGACAGAGACCCACAACCCTATCTCTATTATTATATGCTTTGTGCTTTAAGTATTTTGCAACATTCTTTTCATCTTCATCTGTAATTCTCAACGAAAACGCATAATCAGTTCCTAAAACAACGTTCCGCAAATTTAATTCTTGCAAATGCTCTTCTGTCTTCTTTCCCCTTGCCACGGTTAAATCAACTCGTGGCAGAAATATCTTTGCCATCAATCTATTTATCGGATTATTAAATGTTCCAAGTGCTTGAGCGCATTTAATAATCTTCTTTCCCATAAATAGTCCTGGCAAAAGAATGGCTACATTAAAAATCAGATACTTCTCTCTTCCATCTACAAAAGAGATTCCACCTTCATCCAAAATCACATCACACTCTGACAATGCCTTGACTTGCTTTATCTTCCTCAACGGAAATACCGGAATATGAAACTTCTTAAAAACACCGTACATAAATGCAAGTGGAACGATGAACAATGCTAGTCTTTTGGGACTCGCATTTATTATTTCTACATTTTCGAAAGTCAGAAGTTTTCTATCCGCTTCTGGGTAATAGCTAAATAAGTAGAACTTTGATCCAGGGTATTTTTCCGTCAATGTCTGTACAGCTACTTCGTACATTGCTGCAGCACCTTTATTCCCTGAAATTGTTGGCCCTATAATGCCGAAAGTCATAAATTCATTTCCTAAAGTATTTCAATCCAAAATTTACGAGCAGTAAAACAACATCTCCTATTATAACAAATAATCTAGAAACGACTGCAATCATTACGGAAATTTCTGGAGAGAAATAACTCCCCAAGAGAAGTGCCATCACAGCTTCCCTAACTCCTACTCCACCTGGAGTTAAAAATGATAACAGGCCAATTATACTTGAAAAAATGAATGTTGTACTTAACCCCAAGTACATACTGGTGTTAATAGTCACAAACGATTTAATCAAAAGAACAAAACCAATGCCATTCAATATGCGTGGCAGAAGATACATTAAATTAAGTTTTATGATTTGCTTTGTTGAGAGAAAGAATTCCTTTTCCAAAGGCTTCTTTTTTACAAATTTCAGACCGAGGTTTACAAAGCGATAAAAAACAGGAGGGTATATAAAAACAATCATTGGAATTACCAAAAGTGCTGGTAGAAAAAGCGTGAGGTTCGAAGATACCTCCGAATAGAAAAGGAGACCCAGGAATGGGACACTGCTAATGAATGAGGCAATTACTAAGAAAATGTTTTCGTACACAGTCGAAATTAAAACTGTTTTCTTTCCGAAACCTTCCCTGGTCCCCAATGCGATTTTCCCCAAGACAAGTCCCGTCTTCCCAGGTATGTATTTTAAAAGCCACGCATAAATATGAGTCTGTATCGCAAAAACCAGAGAAACAGGCTTCCCTGTTAATGCTATCAAAACCTGTCCCCATAAATAGCCCGAAAAGGCAACAGCAATTATGAGAAACGTAATTCCAAGTACAACATAGAAATAATTCAGTGAAAATTCGTAGGCTTGAATCTTCTGCCAATTTGAACTCAATGTCCGGTAGAAGAAAAATGCAGTTGCTGCAATCACGAGGATCGCAGCAAATTTAACAAAACCTTTGAAGAACTTCTTTGATAACATTAGTCTTCCTTTCCATACTGAACTCTCTTCATCCTCTCCTCCAAGTCTTCTATCAACCTCCTATTTACCGAAAGAAGATCTGCTAATAACCCTAATGCAAACAGCTGAATTCCCATCATAAATAACATACCGCCGGCAATAAGGGACTGCAGGTGGCCAGTTCTTTCTCCAATAGCATAGAAGTACGTATACCTCCCCCAAAAAATGATACCTATCAGAAAAAACACACTACTAAAATAAGTAAAGGTTTTAAGCGGTTCGTAAATTACATAACCACGAACAATCGTACTTCCAGATTTCTTAACCTTGCTCCACAAGTTTTTAATAAGTCTGGAGTCCCGAGTCTTTTTATTAACATTTATCTTTACCCATGCAATATCTAAACCTTTCTTATTCGCCTGCATGATAGTATCAACCGTATAAGTGTAGTTAGTCACTACGTTGATCTTTTCCATTGCAGTTCTTGAATACGCACGAAATCCACTTACAGCGTCCTGCACGTTTCCACCAGAAGCAATCTGAGTTACCCTCGTGCCAAACCTTTGAAGCAATTTTTTAATTGGGGAGAATTCATCAATCTTTTGAGTTTGTCTATCGCCAATAGCTATCTCTGCTTTGTTTTCTAAAATCGGCTTAATCAACTCAGGAATCATTTCCGATGGATACTGATTATCACCATCAGTGTTGACTAATATATCTGCCCCATTCTTAAGAGCATTATCCACTCCCATTCTAAATGCCCTGCCTAACCATCTGCGATTTTTGCCACGGTAAGCGACAATATAATGAACGCCCAATCTTTTGGCAACCTCTACAGTTCTATCCGAAGATCCATCATCAATTATTTGATATTCAATCTTGTCAACGCCAGGAATTTTCTTAGGCATTTTCTTAAATACAAGAGGTAATGTCTCCTCTTCATTGAAACATGGAATTTGAATGATTAATTTCATATGACTCAGTCCCGAAGCTTTGAAATATTATATACACCCTTTGAACTCTTCCGTAAGTTCTTCACCACAACCCACCCTTTTGTCATAACCAATACGACAACGTACATCATTTTACCACACACTCCATGTATATAGTGCTTTCTCAATAACCTCAAGAGCCCCTCCCTAAACTTCCACAATCTTTCACTCTTCCACGCTTTCGTACTTTGCCCTCCGAAGTGTACTACTTTTGCATCGGGAATAAAACGAAATTTCCCGCCGGCATTTTCTACACGAATTGCCGTTTCCACATCATTAAAGTAAAGAGGAAAGTCTTCATCAAACAACCCCCCAATCTCTTGGACAAAGTCTTTGCAGAATAACCAGCATGTTGCTTCCGGCTGCTCTACAAAACGCTCAGTATCATGATCCCAATCCACCATTCTGTACTCTCCCCAGAAAGAACTTCGAGGATTTATCCTCTTAACAAAAAGCATGTAGAAAAAGTATTTTGTCAGATTCCAAAATGTCGGGATTTTTCTGCAGGAAAGAAGGACTGAGCCTTTTGGAGAGATTAATTGTGGGACGTAAATGATTTTAGAGATTGCCGCGCTCTCTTCATTCGCTCGCAATGACGGGTTACTTTCCTTCCGTTCTGCACAGTCTAAAAGTTTTTTAATAGCACCTTTTTGAATAACTGTATCTGAACCTAAAGTCATAACCCAGTTGCCCTTGGCGATTTCGAAACCCTGGTTGTTCGCTTTGGCAAACATCAGGTTTTCTTTATTCTCAATCAGTCGTACTTGAGGGAAACTCTTCTTAATTAAGCCTAAACTGCCGTCTGTCGAACCATTGTCAACAATAATAACTTCAGCATTGATTTTTTCGATTTCGCGAAAAACACTATGCAGACAATCATTGATGACTCCCTTATTGTTCCAATTTAAAATAATAATTGATAAATTCATCATTTCATTCCTTCTCCTTCATTATCAACGCCCTTGATGTTAATTTCCATAAAGAAACTCCTATCAGAATTATACCCACCAATATACTGCCTAGCGTCAATGGCAGCAATATATAAGGTAGTCCATTCCTCTGAGTTAAAATATCAACAACATGAGACCACGGATTATTTATGCCACTAGATAGTTTATATCTAACATTTAGAAACCAAACAGAATTTGTAATAACTGCTAACCAATTTATTATAATAATTGCGATAATCCCAATCCCTCGCAATCTTTTTATTGAAGCAACCCCTACACACAGGAAAAGTGTTAATGGTAACCAAAGCGGTAACATGTACCGCATATTTATTGCCCCGTATCCCGTTGCATGAACAATCTGCTCTGCAAATACAAGTGCGGAATAGACTATCAGAATACCAGCTACTAGCCACATGCGAACATCTCTGTTTCCCCAAACCCTATTCCTAATCGCAGAAATCATCATGCCTATTAAACCCATAGAAAATAAAAATCTGGAGGAAAAAGAATTAATTGTCATTTCAAGTATCTTCGGACCCCCAGACCACGGGTTTCCATGCAAATAACCTGGAATTAATGACCATAATTTTGGATGAACAATTACCTCCGAAAGCGATGTATACGGTCTATTCTGATATTCCGCAGCCCAGCTTTGTGGGCCAGAGCGATACCACAAACCACTCATGCTCCAATTGCGATAATAAAACCATCCTATTCCAGCAAGCACAACCAAAACAATGATAGCAATCCAACCGAATCCTTTTAGCATTTCCTTCAATTTCGTTTTTTGGGGAGCATTAATGAAACTACCCACAAAGATCGTAACTGGAGATAGTGCAAATACCCCCATAAACGTAGCCTTTGATGACATACCAATCAAACACACAATCGATAATGCAATAAGGTACTTACTCTTCAGACCCTGTCGAATAATCAGTGACGACAAAGTTAGCGCCAAAATAGTTGACAGTATTAATAACGAATCATTCATTATATCAGCAGACACTTTGATAAAAGGCACGAGAGATGTGCCGACAGCAGGTAAAGCAACCGCCATTATAACGTTATTATCTCCTCCCAGTATCCAGCCAGCCCATGCAAAGGCAAATATACATAATGAAGCAATTGTGATTGTAATTAAACGAGCTTCAGCAACAGCCATCGTCACATTCCCCTTGTCAATCTCGGGACCAACAAAAGGTGCCAGAATAGAGTAATATAGCGGAGGATGTTGAGACACAAATTGCACCCCTGATCCTCTACCTATAGGAGCCTTCGTACCTTCCCAGAATAAAGGTAAGTCACCATGAGAAACCTGCCAAGCATAATCCAAGTGAAGCGGAGAATCAGCAGTTCCAGACCAAGGCAGAGTCGTGGC
>Ga0255422_1134_pt1 | contig 17014 bp, 11 predicted proteins | sample ANMaggSeSYBR02D3_FD_182631 | JGI IMG/M metagenome (GOLD analysis project Ga0255422, IMG submission 182631) | Sediment cell enrichment communities from methane seep in Santa Monica Basin, California, United Staets - ANME aggregate JGI... | ecosystem: Environmental > Aquatic > Marine > Cold seeps >... | reverse complement strand
GTCTTATCAATGTCCATGTTCACAGTGGTAGCAGCCAAGTTCGAGTCGGCTACATCACCGGTCCAACTATCAAACTCCCAGCCACTGTCAGGGACTGCGCTAATGGTAATTACTTCGCCCTCTGCATAGTTGTGATCACCCACCGGAGGTGTGGTCGAACCATTGCCACTAACCGCCATGGTGAGAGTATACTGTGTGGCAGGAATCGGCTCAAATTCGACTGTGACTGTCTTAGGGCCGTCCATTGTCACGGTATTGGTGTTCGTGGTCAAGGCATCATCGTCGGTTCCAATCCAGGCCAAAACCCGATAGCCTGCATCTGGTGTGGCTGTCAGGGTTACGACTGTGCCTTCAGCATAGGTGCCGCTTTCGGGAGAAACCGTTCCATTGCCTCCTGTTACACTGGCTGTTAAATCATGCTGTGTGGCAGGTGGAGACCCCGAATTCACGGTTAGATCATCCCAGTACTTGCTGCCCGAGGTGAAACTCCACACACCTGTTTTTCCAGCAGTCAGCCGAGTGGCGCTGTCATCATAGGCGTCTGCCTGCCAAACCGAAGGTTCAGATGTGCCATCTTGCCAGACCCTGGCTCTGATCTCCGTCCGCGTCCCCGTATCCTCCACCTGTAACCTGAAGCGATACCAGACATTCGATAGTGGGACCACGCCTGTGTCCGTGGTTCCACCGGTTATACTCGTGCCATGTGGAGCTATGTGGAAGGAATTGTCCATATGCCTGCGCAGACGGTAATAGGCATCAGCTTGCGGATACTCGCTAAAAAAGGTCACCCCAATACCACTGCCGGCAGATGTCATCCTCATCCGCCCCGTATACTCATAAGAGGACAATGTATCAATACCAGCACCCATATAGTGGGAATGAATGTTGGCCAGGGTGGATGTTGTGCCAAAGACCTTATTACCACTCAGATCAAATACCTTAAACAGGCTGTCGTCTTCCAACATACTGCTATCGGCTGCCGTATCAAGCCAATCAACAGGATCTGCACCTGCAGGATAATCTTCGAAATTCTCCGACATGGCAGTGTAAATATCCACAACATGTAAAACTGCATCGTCGCTTGTAACGCTACCTTCGGAATTTGATACAATACAAGTGAACACAGACCCATCATCTGACAAAGTTGCAACCGAGGTGGTGTATACTGTAGAGTTGGCACCGGATATATTCGCCCCGTTCTTTCTCCATTGATAATTCAATGGAGTAGTTCCTGTTGCTTCAACTACGAAGGTAGCCGTTTGTCCAACCGAAACGCTTTGATCTGATGGCTGGCTTGTAATTACTGGGGGTTGTGAAGTGCCTATACCATATCGGACTAAAATAGCTGGTCCCGGCCACATAATTTCTGGTCCGTGATGTACAGTACTTGAACCAATAGTAAATGTATTGCTACCCGTTTTTAGCGCTGACACAGGTACCGTGATCTGATCATATGAATAAAAATGATTTGATCCATATTTTGGCACAGTCCAGTTGTTTACTTTACTATAGAAATCCTCGCTTCCATCATTTCCGTTCCATGATGCCACTTTCATAAGCGCTGTAGTATCAGGAGAAGATAAATCATCCGGAATATTTACGTCACTTGATTTGACGTTTCCATCACGAACCCAGAACTCTTCTGGAACTCCCGTTGACCTATAGAGGCTAACTGAAAAATCAGTACGTTGCAGGATTAAATTTGTTACCTCATCAGTTACATACCAATAACCGTTATTATCTAGTATTCTTGCTATCAGTTTTATTTGACCCGGGGCTTGATCCGGGAGCCAGTCCGTATCCCATGTTACTTCATAGGGGGCATTTGTGTCCGACCCTGCATGGTTTCTGATGCCTATTGGGCTTTCCCATGATTCTCTATGATAATTTCTATGGTAATCTGCGAAGACGCCATCTCCGTCTGTATCGTATCCATCATAGTAAGCCAGGAAAACCACTTTATTGACGTCGCCTGAGGTGGTGACCGTAATTGTTGGATTATCACTGAAAGCTGAATTTGAAACAGGAGCAGTTATCTGGCCAGTGGCATGAGGTTTATCTGGATTGTAATATATGCGTAGAACGACTCCGTACCATCCCCATTGTCCCCAACCCCAGCTATTGGGTCCAGACGTGCCTTCAAACGTATTGTTTTCTGTTCTTAGATGACTCAATGGAACTTCAATAAGGTGATTGACCTGTTGCATATACATATTACCCGGCGAGGGGCACGGGCCAAGGGTATCGAGTTCGGGAATGACAATCCAATCATTTTCATTGAAGCGGAATCTCTTGTTAGTAGTACCGACGTGCCCTCCCCAAAAATCGATTACGACTTCGGCTTTAACCGCGTCTTGTAAATCATCAACGTACAAATTCAGTATGGGATTGGGAAGAAATTGCGCTGCTGTCGGATGCCTATTAAGATCGATGTCCGGATCGGTTACACGCCAATTATTACTATTGTGGTTAAATGTAAATTCCTTGTAGATGGCACCGGGCACCGGTGTGCCTCCGGCAAATTGGGCGAATACAATACTAGCCAAAAATATTGGCAACAAAAACGAGATAATGGCTGCAAAGACAATATTCTTTTTCATAACCATTGCTCCTGTTTGTCAGAACCCTCATGGCCATAGAGGGATAGCTTCTGCAAAATAAGCAGATCAAGGCCTCTCGGCAGATAATCATGCACATAAAATACTGAACCGAAGGCTCTCAGCACCTCTTGCCGCGTCTGGAAGACATCCCACGAACCTATGAGCTGGGTGGAAAGGGAAGCCCTATCGTCTCCAGCATCTAAAACGAGTTGACCATTCTTTTTTAGGCAGTCCATGTCCTCACGGTTTAGCATTTGTCGCTGATGATAACTGCCGAGCACATCAGCCAGGAAAAAGCCTCCAGGACGCAAAATCCTGTAAATCTCTTCTATCCACACATGTTGCGTCTCCAATGGAATGTGTGTAAAAACCGATGCGGCAAACACCAGGTCAAATGAATTGTCCTCAGCAAATAACAGGGGAGGGCGCAGATCATTAACATTAAACTCTATACCAGGCACATTGAGTTGACACCAAGCTATGTTGTCCGGATCTACATCGGCGCCAACGAGTCGAATCCCATCAATGCACCGCAGATGCCGAATAAGTCGCGCAGAGCCACACCCCAGCTCCATTATAGCGCTGGCAGTCCGAAGATTAAACGAATACCGCTTAAGTATTTGCATCCAAGAAAGCATACCTATGTAGCCTGACATGAAATAGTAATCTGGGTTAGTCTTCTCTTGGACACTCTTTTCTCCAAGCACCGCTGTTTTCAGTATGAGCTCTTTGGGGCCAACTGGGCCAGGATCAATCTCCACCATGAAATGGCCCAGCCTCTGCTTCATAAACTGATTAAAGCGCTTTCTTGCAACCTTATGCATCAAGTAGATCCTTCTGGGATAGGGTATAAGCCACGGGAACATATTGTGTATTGGCCACAGGAACTTGTTGAGTATTGGCCAAAGCAACTTATTAAGCATTTTGCGCAATCGCTTCATGTTCTACCTCTTAAGGGTGCCCCAAATTCAGCAAAAAAAACAGCGGAAAGGGTTTTACTATAAAGGGGTATAGTCGATTACCTCCCCGCTATCCGGGAGGTAATCGACTCCCCAAAACAGTTCATCAAACCGAAACGAACTCGGCAGACGCACCTGTTATTATTCGTCAATCCGCTTCAAAAATAACTACATTATCTATCCAGTGTTGATCCCCCGGACTTGCATCGCCAGCAAACCAGAACATCAGTCTCGCATCATCAACCGGATCACCAAAATCTGGTGTTGTGAAGTCTATCGTAAACGTATTCCAGCTCGTTGTGAGATCAACATTATGGCTACCTACTCCATAGTTCGTATACGGAGGACCGTGTTTGAAAATCGAAACAGTCATGTCATTACCCGTATTTGATTTCGCAGAAAATCTGAGTTGATGGTCGGTATTTGGTTTCAAAGACAAACCATACTGATACAGTTGGACATTTGTCCCCCCTGTCACCATTGTGATACAGGCCGCATTGGAACTCTCATGGCCAGGAGCGGTTACGACAAAGTCGCCCTCTCCGTTTGTGTAAAAATTCCACGAACTAGCGCCATCCTCAAAGCTAGGATTAACGGTAATGTTTTCCGTAGGAGAAGGCGGAGGCGGAGGCGGAGGCGGAGACGAATCACCACTGGTGAGAACTACATTATCTATCCAGTGTTCATCCCCCGAAGTTGCATCGTCAGCAAACCAGAACATCAGTCTCGCATCATCAACCGGATCACCAAAAGCTGGTGTTGTGAAGTCTATCGTAAACGTATTCCAGCTCGTTGTGAGATTAACACTATGGCTACCTATTCCATAGTTCGTATACGGAGGACCGTTTTTGATGATTGAAACAGTCATGTCATGACCCGTATTTGACTTCGCAGAAAATCTGAGTTGATAGTCGGTATTTGATTTCAAAGGCAAATCATACTGGTGCAGTTGGACATTTGTCCCCCCTGTCACCGTTGTGATACAGGCCGCATTGGAACTCTCATGGCCAGGAGCGGTTACGACAAAGTTGCCGTTTCCATTTGTGTAGAACCTCCAAGGACTCGTGCCATCCTCAAAGCTAGGATTAACGGTAATGTTTCCCGTAGGCGAAGGCGGAGGTGTAGGCGAAGGCGGAGGTGTAGGAGAGGGCGAAGGTAGTGGTGCCGCCTCAACAGTCAAGGTTGCATCATTGCTTGTAACCGTTTCATATAAATTTGAAACATTGCAATAAAATGTGGCTTCATCATCGGATAAGCTTACGGGCGGTGTGGTGTATAATGGACCAGTAGCTCCGGATATATTCACCCAGTTCTTTTCCCATTGATAGCTTAATGGAGGAGTCCCCGTTGCCGTAACGCTAAACGTAGCAGTCTGACCAACCGAAACTGTTACGTTTGATGGTTGCTGAGTTATCGTAGGAGCTGTCCCGGGGGGCGCGGGGGGCGCGGGGAGCGCTGAACCATACCGAACCAGAATAGAAGGTCCCGGCCACATGATTTCTATTCCATGATGGAGAGTAGTTGAACCAATTTGAAATATATTGCTACCCGTTCTTAGCGCTGATACAGGAACCGTGATCTGATCATATGAATAAAAATGATTTGCTCCATATTTTGGCATAGTCCAGTTGTTTACTTTACTATAGAAATCCTCGCTTCCATCATTTCCGTTCCATGATGCCACTTTCATAAGTGCTGCAGTAGCGCCAGACAACGTCGGAATGCTGACAGTACAGGACTTGACTCTGCCGGCACGAACCCAAAACTCTTTGGGAACTCCCGTTGCCTTATATATTTTTACGGAAGACGTAGTCCGTTGGAGTGTCAAGTTGTTGACTGCATTCGTTACAAACCAATAACCGTTATTATCCCTTATTCTTGCTATTAGCTTTATTCTACCGGGCACTTGATCAGGAACCCATTGGGTATTCCATGTGATCTGATAGGGGGCGCTTGTGTCAGTACCCACATGATTCTTAATACCAATCTGTTCACTCCAGGATCCTTTGTGATAGTTTCTATGAAAATCCAGATAGTTACCATCTCCATCCGTATCGTAATCATCAAAATAGGCCAGACAATCCACTCTGCTGACACTGCCTAAAGTAGCAACTGCGATTGTTGGGTTGTCGCTAATCGTTGAATTTGAACTATGCGAAGTTATTTGTCCGGAGGCATGAGACTTGCCTGGACCATAATATACCCGCACGACTACTCCATACCATCCCCATTGTCCCCAACCCCAGGCATTAGCTCCAGACGTGCCTTCAAACGTATTTATTCCTGTGTTAAGGTGACTCAATGGAACATCAATAAGGTGATTTACTTGTTGCATGTACATATTACCAGGAGAGGGGCATGGGCCAAGCGTGTGAAGTTCGGGAATGGTAATCCAGGGTTTGCCATTGAAACGGAATTTCTTGTTAATCGTCCCCACATGTCCTGTCCAAAAATCTATGACAATTTCAGCATGAATAGCGCCTTGTAAATCATCAATGCCCAACCTCAGTATGGGATTGGGAAGATACGGCGCTGCTCCCGAATTCGTAGCATTCGGATCGGTTACACGCCAATTATTGCTATTGTGGTTAAATGTAAATTCCTTGTAGATGTCACCTGGCCCCGGTGCTCCTCCGGCAAATTGGGCGAATACCATATTGGCCGTAATAAAAGTAAATAAGATGGATGCAACAATGATAAAAATAGCCTTGTTTTTCATAACTAACTTCTCCTTTTTTAATTTGGTGTGAAACTATTTATCTGAAAATCTATATATCAACCTATTAACCAAGCAATAAGTGCGCCAAACTTTGGAAGGCTCAATAACTAATTAATGCCTGACCGTATCGTATTTCGAATTTCTGAACAAAAACGTGGGTTTTCATTCAGACACTAATTAATAATAAAAATTTCGTAGATTTTAGATTTCGTACGGTGTATTTTTTCTGTAGGATTTCCCCGACACCAGATGATAATATTAGTCTGCGATAGTAACTATAATAACAAATAGTTAAGCCGCATATCATGTTTCCGGTCTGATGTGTATGATATTTTCTACAAGAAGGATGTCTTGGGGGAGACATCTTGCAAGGCAGTAGTCCCACAAAACAGTGCGGGTCAATAGTTTCAACAAGTTACATATCATGGCTTCTGCCAGCACATAACAAAAAAACAGGTGTTTGCAAAGTAATACAGAGAGATATTCCCTATGCCTATCCGGTTAGGGCTCGTTCAAACCGAGATGAGAGCGGAAGATAATTTCATTCGTAATATAATTCGTTGAATTTCGTTAAGATATATTGGGTTCATAGCTATAACAGTATCGGGACGATATTGTCGGAGAAACTCTGGCTCGACGATTTTCTGGCCGGTGCCTGCTACATACATTCCGTGCTTAGTTGGATTGATATCCACCACATATTCAATCTTGTCCTGCAACTTGCACGTATTCAAAAAGGTGACTCCCTTGGATCCTGCTCCCCATATTACAACCCGTTGCTTCTTATCTTGCATCCTTTCCAGCATACACTTCAACTCTTCTATCTTGCTATTATATCTATCAGCGAATACCGAGACATAATCTGCTGTTTCTTCAGGACTGTTGCAATTATTCTCTTCCAAATGTGATAGACCTTCTACCGGCAAAGCGTCGATACAGAGGAACTGTCCTTCGAATCCATCCTTCAGTCTTGTTACATGGAATCCGCAGGCATCAAATATATGCGCAAGCGAACGAAGAGTAAAGTAGCCGCAATGCTCATAAATCAGATCCCAAATGCCAAGATGTTTCAAGGTAAACATTACATTGGGAACTTCAAAATATACAACCGTGCCGGATTGTCTTGTTATAGAACGACATACAGAGTTCAAGAAATCACGAGGAAACCGGATGTGCTCTAGTACATGTCGACAGCATATGATGTCCGAATTATAATTTGCGTAACGTTCTGAATAGAAATCCTGGATGATAGTAAAGCGGCCTTTAGCCGGATTCTGAATTCGTCCAGGCACGTAGCTTGGATCAAAGCCAATTCCGCGATTCTGTCCAAGCTCGCAAAGAATCATTAAAAAATCACCTTTGCCACAACCAATCTCTATTATATCCTTATTATATAGATCATAATCCTGGAGCAATCTTGTTGCCAGAGATCTGGCATATTCCTGGAAACGTGGGGAGAAATGCAGGGAATTTTCATATTCCTGACTATATTTCATGAGATCGGAATTGAATGCGATATTAAAAATATGTCCACAGGCTACGCAAAATCCCAATCGAATATCTCCTTTTGGAGCCCGTAAAGCATCCTCGCGGCTCGGCCACAGTCGGTTGCAATGGACAGGCACATCGCTTATTTCGACAAAAATATCAATATCTGTTGAGTCGCACACAGGACAATTATCTGATACACAGGTGGATTGTCTATTATTCATAGAAATTTTTCTTATAAAGTGACGATTATAGTGTCACGAGATGTGGATTCAGGCCCATCCTGTTGAGATCCTGTTTAATTTCATCATAGTAAATGGGATTCATTATGATAACCATGTCAGGATTGTATTCCCGCAAGAATTCTGGAGCAACAATTTCCTGGCCGGTTCCCGCCATGTAAGATCCATATCTGTAAGGATTGATGTCTACCACATATTCTATGGCATCGTAGACTTGAAAGGTTGTCAAAAATGAGACGGCTTTTGAGCCGGAGCCCCACAGAACAAGCCGCTGATCCTTTGCACGAATTGCTTGCAAACGCTTCTGCCAGCTAAAAAACTTACTCTGATATTTGGCCTGAAAGCCTTCCACATAATTTTTGAGTTTTTCAATATCGTCTTCCATCTGAAGAGGTGGCAAAAATGGCGAATCAGCAGGCTTGGCCTCAATGATGAGATATTGATCGTCATATTCCGTTGCCATGTGTATCACATCAAATCGGCATTTTCTAAATAGTCTTGCTAAGGATCCAGGACTAAAATAGGAACAGTGTTCGTAGTAAATATCTTCAAAGGCACAGTCACGCAAAATACGCGTAACGTCCGGAATCTGAAAAAAAATAATTGTGTTCAGCCTGCCATCAATGCCCTGCCGCACCATACGAACGAATTGTTCCGTACGGTGAATATGCTCCAGTGTCATCTTACAACAAATGAAATCCGCTTGATAAGCAGCATATTTTGCTGAATAGAAATCCTGTATGAAGGTGATTCGATCAGCCGCTTTGCTCGTATGCCTCCCCCTCACATATGCTGGATCAAATCCGACACCGCTGTTTTGACCCAGTTCACAGAGCAGGGTCAAAAATTCACCCTTCCCGCAACCAATTTCGAGAATATCTTTGTAATGCAGGTCATATTTTTCTATCAAGTAAGTTGCCAAATTATGCGAAAATTTGGTAAAGGTCGACGAACATCCCTGTGATTCTTCACAATCGGATGAATATTCGAGCATCCTATCATCGAAAGTAACATTGGAGATAAATCCGCAATTACAGCAAAAACCCAATAAGATATCCCCCGTTGGGTAATTAAGGGCTTTTTCACGAGTCGCCATGTTCAAAACGCTGTGCACAGGGAAGTTGTTCACCTGATGAAAAACTGACATCCCTCTTAAATTGCAACTCGGACACACAAGGTCTATCGATGCATCGCCTGTCGAAAGGTCAATATTTTTTGAGAAAGATCCTTTCATCTTAAAATCGCATTCCTAAATTAATAACTGTAAAGGTAAAACCTTTTTTATGATACCACTATAGGAAGTGGTTTCGGCGGATTAATCGCACGGCAAAAACAAAGCCGTTAAACAAGCGTAGGGTATGGGATAGGGAGAATAAACTTTCCTCCCTTCTGTCGATAGGAAGCCTGCTGTTGCAAAATTTCCTCCGCAAAATTCCAGGCCAACAGTAAAACATAGTCCGGCATATCTTCAAGAAGTTTTTCAGCCCCATAAATTGGCAAATGCTTGCCAGGCATATATAATCCTTGTTTGTGGGTGTTTCGGTCAACAACAAAGTCAATGATTTCTTTGCCGATTTCTACACAATTGATTAACGTAGCTCCCTTGGCCGCGGCACCATAGGCTGCAATACTTTTCCCCTCTGCCTTAAGTCCGTACAGAAAACCAAGCAAGGAAGTTTTTAGTTCATTAACTTTATTAGCAAAATTGACATAATACGTTAGCTTGTTCATTCCAAGAGTAACTTCATTTGCAAGGTGTGAACGAACAGATTCACCAACCGCCTCATTAGGGCTTACATACAGCCTAAGCGAGCCGCCATGAATCGACAGCGGTTTCACTTCATTCAGGTACAATGAGTGTCTTCTGAATAAATTGTCCAGAGCCGTTACAGAAAAATAGCAAAGATGCTCATGGTAAATCGTATCAAACTCACAGTGATCAATTAATTCTTTCAAGTAAGGCACCTCTATAACAGCAATACCATCGTCCTTTAACAAGATTCTGATACCTTCTACAAAGCCGTTGGTGTCTTCTACATGGGCCAATACATTGTTAGCGTGAATAACATCAGCAGCTCGACCTTCTGCACGCAACTGTTCGGCTAATTCTCTCGTGAAAAAAGTTCTTAGTGTGGGAACCCCATTTTTTTCTGCAGCCTGTGCAGGCCCTTCTGCCGGATCTATGCCAAGACAAGGGATCCCGTTTTCAACGTAGTTCTTAAGGAGATAGCCGTCATTACTGGCCAACTCCACTACGAGACTGGTTGCGTTGAGATCGCATGATTTGATCAAGTGCAAAACATTGTCTCTGGAATGTTCCAAAAGGGCGTTTGAGAAGGAGGAGTAATAGGGGTATTTCTCGCAAAATAGTACTTCCGGATGGACAGTTTCTAAAATCTGTACAAGAGCGCAATCTGGGCAGAACGCCACCTGGAGAGGATACCTTGGTTCAGCCTCGCTAAGCTGTTCCGCTGTTAACAATCGATCCGCAAGGGGAGTTTCTCCCAAATCCAAAAAAATTTCAAGAGCGGATTGCCGACAAGTGCGGCATCTAAAATTCGTATTTATCATTTCATATCCCTTTCCCTCAAAAGTTTTCTTGCGCTATCCATCGTAAATTTTCATCCAGCAAGCCCTCTGCAATCAGGTGCTTGATGTGCGCAATTCTCATGTATTTCGGCCCCTCGAACTCTTCGAGGGTTAGCCCAACCCTCTTATACTCTTCGTACAATTGCTCTACTCCACGTTGCGCGGTCCACTGGGGCTTGAATTCATGTAACGTGTATGCAATCTTATTGCAGTCGACTCTGTAACAACGCTTATCAGGGCCAGCACCGGCTGCGTAGTCGATTTTGCATCCCGGAACAATTTGGTTCACAATATCTGCGATCTCCCGTACCTGATAATTTTCCGTAGTAGTACCAACATTGAACGCCTCGTTGTGAACTATCTCTCGGGTGGCGTGCAGCGCTGCGATATACGCCCGCGATATATCCTCTAAGTGTACGATTGGGCGCCATGGTGTTCCGTCACTCTTGATATGCACTCGACCCGTGGTAAATGCCCACGCGGTGAGATTGTTAGTCACCAGGTCAAATCGCAACCGCGGTGACACGCCGTAGGCGGTTGATGCTCGAAGATAGGTTGGACTGAAGTTTGCGTCAGCCATCTGCGATAGTGCTACCTCTACACGGACCTTGGAGACACCGTATGGAGTCACCGGGTTGACTGGAGCCTCCTCTGTAAGAAAGTCAGCGCCCGCTGCGCCATAATTGCTGCAAGAAGAGGCAAACAAGAATCGCTTAACCCCCGTCTCTTTTGCTATTCGTGCCAGTTGAATGGACGCAGATTCGTTGATGTTTTGAGTAAGCTCAGGTCTATAATCTCCCAGTGGATCGTTAGACAAACCAGCCAGATGGATAATGGCATCAAATCCTCTAATATCATATTCCTTTATATCCCGAACATCCTTTTTTATATTTTTTATATCGGGCACGGCCCCAGAAAATGTACACCGTTCATACAAATCATTGTCCAACCCTATTACTTCATGACCATGTTTCAGGAGCATGGGGCAAAGCACTGTCCCGATGTAGCCGTTATGTCCCGTAACCAACACACGCATAGTTCACCTCCAAATTTTCCATGGCGCATTCCCTGAATGCCAATATTTTTCGAGTATATGTTTTTCGCGCAATGTATCCATACACTGCCAGAAAGAGCTATGGCGATAGGCCATCAGTTCTCCATCCTTTGCCAACCTTTCCAGCGGTTCCTTTTCCCATTGCGTGTCATCCCCCTCAATGTAATCAAATACTTTGGGCTCAATCACGAAAAATGCGCCGTTGATCCATCCCTCACCAGTTTGAGGTTTTTCTGAAAATTCTGCCACTCTTTTACCGTCAAATTCTAAATGACCATAACGTGCCGGGGGCCGAACAGCTGTCATGGTAGCCAATTTACCATGAGACCGATGGAACTTCAAAAGATCATTCAGATTAATATTCGAAACACCATCTCCCCAAGTCAGCATAAAAGTCTCATTTCCGATATAGGAAGCGAGACGCTTTATACGTCCTCCAGTCATAGTGTGCAACCCTGTATCAATTAACTGCACTTTCCAGTCCAATCTATTACCTTCATGAAATGTTATATCCCCGTTTTTTAAATCCACAGTTAGATCACTGCTCAGAGCACAGTAATCAATCATGTATTTCTTAATCATCACGCCTTTGTAACCCAAGGCAATTACAAAATCTTTGAACCCGTAGTGCGCATAAATCATCATAATGTGCCAAAGAATTGGCTTGCCACCAATCTCGACCATGGGTTTAGGCCTTACTGCCGTCTCTTCCGCAAGCCTAGTGCCATGTCCCCCTGCAAGAATCGCTACTTTCATTTTTCCCCCTTTGATTTATCTCTTTACAAATATACTTCGAAAAAGGAATAGAGCAGGTGAATCCAGGGGATACTGCATTTAATATGTGAATTGACTTGTTGTCCCCCTCAACGACAAAATCCATTTCCAACTTCTGAGCTTTAATATCAACCAGTTGCGCCCGTATCCCGGGCACCCCCCACCTTTTGTAATGCTTTGTTTTTACGCCTTTAACTAGCGATGAAGCGAGAGATACCATTCGCAATCGCCTGTATTTATTGAACTCTTCCAGAGCAAGTTTTTTAAAGTCAAAAGTAGAGGATGCAACAAGACAAACCTCCCTCGTAAAGATATCGACCAATTCCCTGAAATTAAACCCATCAAGACCATGATAATTTTCACGCCAAAAAGCAGGGATAGCCGTTGGCCCAATTTTGGTATTGCCATCTACCGTTATGGTAAAATGGACACCGAGAAAGGGATTTCTGAGGTTCGGAACAGGATAGATGTTTGTTTGTATAGAACCAACAGGCTCATCTGAATATAAATAAAGCCCCTTAAATGGCAGGATTCGGTAGTTACGTGAAAAACCGAATTCTCTAGCAATGCTGTCAGCATAGAGGCCCGCTGTGTTTACAATGTAACCAGCTTGATATGTACCAGAGGAAGTTAGAATCCCGCGTACTGTTTTCCTTAAAAAACAAACTCCACGGTGTACCTCGACGCCCGTTTTTACGGCATCGCAAACCATAGATCGCATAACCTTATGAGGATTCACTGATGATGTTGTCGGAGAGTAGATAGCCCGCCCACACGTTTTGACTCTCGGCTCTATGGAAACAGCCTCATCCTCGGTAATATCTTCTAGTTCAATTCTATTGGCTCTGCCCCTTTTGAGTAACTCATCAAGATTATGATGCTCACTTAGGTCCTTTGCTACAACGAGTTTCCCGCATTTGTTAACTGGTATCTGATTAAAATCGCAATATTCTGTCAGTAGTTTGTTCCCATTTCGCGTGAATTTTGCCTTTAAACTATCAGAGGAATAATAGAAACCAGCATGCAAAACACCGCTATTGCGAGTGCTTGCATGTGCACCACATCCTTTCTCTTTTTCTATTAAAATAACTCTTGTGTCAGGGAATAGATTTTTCAATTCCCTCGCAACATTGATGCCGATTATTCCAGCGCCAATAACAAGAAAATCAGATAATATCATAATGTACCACGATCTCTATGAAAATTGTTGGCCCCAGTTGCTTCTGACATTCGAAACGAGTTAAGGTGTGCAATGGTTGATTTGCCGGAGGCCGAAAGGCCTGTAAACCAAATAACTGCTCCCTTGTGACTATGGAGAGTTTCCCTATCCTCGCGGCTGACATAACCATTAAACCATGTCACATTGTTCTTCTTAGTGATAGCTTCCATCATTATTAGTCCTTTTTTTGCATCCTCCCGATATCATCTCCACACCATGCGCAAATATAGCTCCGCCCCTTGACTTACATGGAAAAATTATCAATAGCTTGTTGTTATTATTAAATAAAAGGTGCAAAACAAACACGCTCTCAGCGTTGTAAGCATAAAGCTATAAACAAAACCGGTTATAAGAGTCAAGAACAAAAGGGACAATAACAGCAATTCTAATTAATGCCTGAACGAAAACTCATGTTCAGACAAAATCCGATTTTGTATTTTAATACAAAGCAAAAGTTGTGCCACGGAGAAAATTCAGTGATTTAAAAAAATGGTTGCTTGTTGCTGTATGCAAGTTTATTGGGTTAACAGCCCTAAGGACTGAACGTGAAAAAAATTTTCATGAACTTGAACTGCAAAAGACTGTTTCACGTTTGGAATTCAAAATGGGAAATTTGTTACACACATAAAAACGAAAAGTTTACACATTATATGTAAAACGTTTCATATGAAATGTTGTTTAGAAATTGGAGGATTACGGAAATCCCTAACTCTCTAAATTCACTTTCCGTTCTTTCTTTTTTTGTTTTAGCAATAAGGATGCCAATGTTTATCCGGAATCTTCCAGATCAACATTTACACATTTTTAACTACTTGATATTATTTAAAGTTATTTTTTTAGTGTAGTGACAATTGAGACTAACAAGCTTCTTATGGGTCTCATTCGACCATCAAAAATGGGAAAAAAATGGCATTTTCTACACTTTTTGTAGATTTTAAGTGGTTTTTGTACTTCTAAAGTTATATTTTAAAGCAGTTTTAGTGGCTAAATTGGGCTACCAACTTAAGCCGGGACACTTTGTAAATTCAACGGGTTGTTTGAGACCGTGAACCGATAACTGTAAACCGTGAACGGTTACCATATTTTGTAGGGTTAAAAACTTTGCAGGAACTACCTAAATCTTCACATCTATGCCGACCGGGCAGTGATCAGATCCATATACATCGTTATCAATAAATGCTTCCTTGAGCCACCCTTTATCAATAATATTCTGCGTTACAAAGAAGTAATCAATACGCCAGCCTGCATTATTAGCCCTGGCATTGAACCTGTATGTCCACCATGAATATTTTACTCTATCCGGATATAAATATCTGAACGTATCAACATAGCCGTTTCCAACTATCCTATCCATCCAGTCACGTTCAATCCTCAGAAAGCCTGACCTTTTTTCATTTGCCTTCGGGTGTTTCAAATCAATCTCATTGTGAGCGATATTGTAATCGCCGGTGATTATCAAACATTTCCCTTTATCCTTATAAGCATCAATATATTCAAAAAAATCCCTGTAAAAATCAAGTTTATACTCAAGTCTTTCCTCGCTCATCTGTCCGTTTGGAAAATATATATTAAAAAAAATGAAGTTTTTAAAATCCATTTCAATAATACGGCCCTCATCATCATATTTAGATACGCCGATACCATATTTAACATTCCGGGGTTTTGTCTTTGTATAAACCCCGATACCGCTGTATCCTTTCTTGACAGTGGAAAAAGACCAGTATGATTCATAGCCATCAATATTCTTCATTTGTTCTGTAAGCTGAGGTTCCTGAATCTTTGTTTCCTGTATAGCAACAATGTCTGCATCCATATTCTTTAAAGATTTATGAAAATCCTTCTTCATCACAGCTCTAAGCCCATTAACATTCCACGAAATCATCTTAATATGCTTTTTGCCCATCAGCAACTCCACCTTCTACCTTCCACCTTAATTTCTTCAATTCTTTCCAAAACCGGCGGATGGGAATAGTTTAAAAAAACATAAAACGGATGCGGGATAAGATTTGAAAGATTATGAACTGAAAGCTTTTTCAATGCATCGGCCATGGATTGGGAATCTTGAGTGGTTTCCACAGCAAATCTATCTGCCTCATATTCATTTTTACGGGAAAGCATTTGCATTAAAATTCCTGTAAAAAATTCAATTGGTGAGTAAAGCATGCTGAAAAAAATCAATCCTGCATAAACAGATTTTTGTTCCATGTAAAATGCATCAAAAAGCCCCTGATAGGAGACAAAAACAGACAACAAAAAAAACATTATTCCCAGTTGAACAATGCTGATAATCATTGTCTGCAGTATATGCTTTTTCTTAAAATGCCCCATTTCATGTGCAAGCACTGACACCAGCTCTTTCACAGTATGCTGTTTAATTAATGTATCAAACAAAACAATCCGCTTGTGCTTGCCAAAACCTGTAAAAAAAGCATTTGACTTGGCAGAACGTTTAGAACCATCCATTACAAAAACATTTTCAAGGGAGAATTTTATAGAACGCGCATATGACATAATAGCATTTTTCAGGTCTCCATCTTCAAGAGGATTGAATTTATTAAAAAGAGGCATAATCCATGTTGGTGCAATAAATTGAATAACAAGCATAAATATTGTTACTGCTATCCAGCAATACAGCCAGGCATTTGCCCCGGCATATTCAAAAAAAGCAAGTATGCCTGATAGAAGAGGTGCGCCAAGCAGGACTGATAACAAAAATCCTTTTATTAGGTCCATTATAAACGTGGACCATTTAGTCTTATTAAACCCAAAACGCTCTTCAATAACAAATGTAGAATAAATGCTGAAAGGCAATGATAAAATTGTTTTAAATAAAAGCAATAAACCTATATATAACAGGCCTGTCATGATATATCCAAAATTCCAGGATCGTACCCATTGATCTAATACTGGAAAGCCTTTCCCGAACCAGAATATCAGGATTAATAACATATTAAAGGAAGATGTAATCCATCCAAATTTCGTATTAACACGCAGATATTCCTGAGACTTGCGATAACTGTCTGCGTCATAATAACCCTTGAACGATTCCGGAACCTCGGTCTTTAAACCCTTTAAATTCAGTATATCAGCCAATCCATTCAATACAAAGTCAACAATAATAGTTATCAGAATAATTACAGCTATAAAGTTCATAAATAATCCTCATGGTTATATAAACTTCTTAATACGTTCAACAATACCCATCTGTTTCATTATTCGAGCTGATGTATGTGGTACCAGGTGTTCCCAGGGCTGTCCTGAAGCAATATATTGACGTATCAGGGTCCCTGATAACCCCTTTTTACTTAAAGGTCTGCGCCAAAGTATTTTGGTTTTCAGGTTCATAGATTCAAACATACTTAATTTTTTT
>Ga0255422_1132_pt1 | contig 17170 bp, 16 predicted proteins | sample ANMaggSeSYBR02D3_FD_182631 | JGI IMG/M metagenome (GOLD analysis project Ga0255422, IMG submission 182631) | Sediment cell enrichment communities from methane seep in Santa Monica Basin, California, United Staets - ANME aggregate JGI... | ecosystem: Environmental > Aquatic > Marine > Cold seeps >... | reverse complement strand
CAACACATCTTAAAAATATGTTAGGAGTGTGGTAAATAATGGTTGATTTTTCAATCTTATTTACTATTATGGATATTTAAGCCAACTAAGCGCCAAGGTGGCGGAGCGGCTACGCAATCGCCTGCAGATATGCACATTATCATGTGCTGGCAGTAAGCGGTTTTATTCCGGTTCGAATCCGGACCTTGGCTTAGTTTTATATTTTTTTTGGATTATCTTCAACATTGGGTGAGTATCGATTATCCTGGCGCAAATGGATGATATCTGTGGTTGGACGTTGGGGTCGGACGCAGGGCGTAAGTGGAGTCTAAAAACGCAATTTACCTTGCAAAAAAGCAGAGACTTTTTATTATTTACCTGGACTATTCAAAAAACTGCATAGAGCGCAGAGGCTCGCAGAGAAAAACAACATCTCTCTGCGGTGAATCTTTTTTGCCACGATTCATTTATCCAGAATAAATTAAAAAGTCACCAAAAAAGATAGCAAAAAACATAGCTAATAAATAGATTATATATCCTAAAGAGTAGTAAATATAGTGATACCATGATAAAAGCAGGGATTATCGGAGGTTCGGGCTACACTGGTGGCGAATTGATGCGCCTTATGATCGGCCACCCAGGGGTAGAAGTGGTATGCGTGACCTCACGGCGCCTGGACGGTCTTTCGGTGAGTGACACCCACCCGCACCTGAGGGGTTTTACTGACCTGAAGTTCCAAAACCTAAGTGCAGGTGAAGTGGCGAGCCAGTGTGATGTGGTCTTCACAGCAGTCCCCCACGGCAGTGCCATGGATGTGGTACCACCGTTACTGGACGCTGGCACAAAGGTCATAGACCTTAGCGCAGACTACCGGCTGCCTGTTGGTGTGTTCGAAAAGACCTACAACCTTAAACACAAAGCACCAAAGGAGGCCGTTTACGGCCTGCCTGAACTGCATCCTGAAGTTGTCGGTGCCTCAATGATCGCCAATCCCGGATGTTATCCGACCGGCGCAACCCTGGCAGCTGCACCACTGACAGCTGCCGGGCTGGTCGAACGGGTGGTCTTTGACTCCAAGAGCGGAATATCCGGTGCCGGTGCCGAACCAAGTGGGGTATCCCACTACCCGAACATGGCAGATAACGTGCAGGCGTACAAGCTTACTACCCACCGCCACGGTGTCGAGATGCAGCAGGAACTGGGACGGCTGGATAATAATACCAGGGTCAGTTTCACGCCGCATGTGATCCCGTCCGTCAGGGGTATCCTGACCACAGCACACCTGTTCATGAAAGAAGATATGGATGCAGGGCAGGTTGCCGATATCTACAACCGGTTCTACAGGGACAAACCATTCATCCGGCTTATTGATGGCATTCCCATGCTGGGTCCGGTGCGGGGTTCCAATTTCTGCGATATAGGGTTTGAGACGGATGCAGAAGGACAGCGGTTGGTAGTGGTATCTGCCATTGACAACTTGGTTAAAGGAGCATCAGGGCAGGCGGTGCAGAACATGAATCTGATGTTCGGACTTGACGAAACGGCAGGACTATGGAATCCTGCAACCTTTCCATGAGGAGTGCCCTAAGGAGTGCCAAAAGGAGTGATAATTATGCAGGTAAATGAGATCATGACAAAGAACGTAATATTTTGCAGTCCAAACGACCCGGTCAAACATGCTGCCCGGTTACTCAGGGAGCATAAGGTAGGCGGGATACCAGTGGTACAGGATCGGAAAGTGACAGGGATGATCACAGAAAGTGATATCCTCAAATTGCTGGAAGTACCGGAAAGGGATAGCCAGCTCTGGCTGCCCAGCCCCTTCGAGATCATTGAGGTGCCGCTTAGGGAACTTATCGGATGGGAAGAGGCCAGCCGTGCACTGGATGATGTGGGCAACAAGAAGGTCAGCGATATAATGAGCTATCCCGTGGTCACCGCAGATGTTTCTGAAAGCCTGGAGACTGTGGCATCTAGAATGGTTAAACATAATGTTGTCAGGGTGCCGGTGATCAAGGACAGTGAACTGGTTGGTATTGTGACGCGCCATAATATTATTGCCGGGCTGGCATTATCAGCTTGATAGGAGCTGTTGCTGTTGCAGTTGAAGTTCATAGACGGCGGCATCTGTGCTGTGAAAGGTGTGTCTGCCTGGGGTGTGAAGCAGGATAAGTACGGCCTGGCACTTATAAAGGCAGACGGCAGTGCAGCAGGTGTGTTCACTCGCAACCGGGTCATAGCCGCACCCCTGATACTTACAAGGGAGCACCTTGAGAGGGGCAGGTTATCTGCAGTGATAGCCAACAGCGGCAATGCCAATGCATTTACAGGGCCAGAAGGTATAGAGGATGCAAAGGTTATGGCGAAATTGGCTGCTAAAGGTCCCGGCCTGGATGAGAGGACAGTGGCAGTGGCATCCACAGGTGTTATCGGTCACAAGCTTGATCTTGATATTATCAGGTCACAGGTAGGGGAGGTGACAGCGGGTTTGACTGATTCGGAAGAGGGCAGTACAGCTGCTGCCAGTGCCATTATGACCACAGACACCTTTGCCAAGGAGGCGGCAGTTGAGCTTCCTGACGGCACGCGCATAGGCGGGATAGCCAAAGGTAGCGGCATGATCGCCCCGAATATGGGTACTATGCTGGCTTTCCTGTATACCGATGCTGCGATGGGTGCCGGGGAGCTTGGAAAGCATCTTAAGCGGGCAGTGGATAAGAGTTTTAATATGGTAGTGGTGGACGGGGATACCAGCACAAATGATATGGTATTGATAACCGCCACCGGACAAATGGATCACGCAGTGGGTCACGCAAAGAGCCACAAAGCGAGCCGCACAATAGGCCACACTGACCCGGAAGAGTTCGGGCAGGGTCTGAAAGCAGTATGCACAGCACTTGCCAGGATGATCGCCAGGGACGGTGAAGGTGCCACACGCCTGATCGAGGCAAGGGTCACGGGGGCAGCAAGCGAAAGTGATGCCGTACTGGCTGCAAAGGCCGTCATCACATCACCCCTGGTCAAATCCGCAATATTTGGCCGTGACCCCAACTGGGGCAGGGTGGTGGCTGCTGTGGGATATTCAGATGCAGAAATGGAACCGGACCGTATCAGCCTGACATTTGCCAGCAATCACTCATCGGTAATACTGGTGGAAAAAGGCAGGATTGTCAATACCTCTGAAGATACGCTTAAGGAGATCATGGGTTCGGAAGAGGTTATTATCAGCACAGACCTTGGAGTGGGCAACGAATGCGCTACGGCTTGGGGATGCGATCTGTCCTACGACTATGTGCGGATCAATGCCGAATATACCACCTGATACGAATTCCGGAATATGCAGTTTCATGCTTACCATTGTCCCATAACGAAACAATGAAGTTATAATACTCATATTACTTTCCAGATTCAAGATAGAATACCATTAATCATCGGAGGATATGATATGAAAGTTCTTGTTAGCGATTCATTATCTGAAAAGGGTATAGAAATACTGGAAAAAGGAGCGGAAGTTGATGTAAGAACGGGCATGAGCCCGGAAGAATTGAAGGCATGTATAGGGGAATACGATGCCCTGGTAGTCAGGAGCCAGACCCAGGTGACCGAAGAAGTCATCGAGGCTGCTGAAAACCTTAAGATCATAGGCAGGGCCGGTGTGGGTGTGGATAATATCGATGTTGAAGCAGCCACCCAGAGGGGTATTATTGTTATCAACGCCCCGGAAGGCAATATGATATCGGCTGCCGAGCACACCATAGCCATGATGATGGCCATCTCCAGGAACATACCACAGGCAAACCAGTCTATGAGAGCAGGGAAATGGGACCGTAAACTCTTCATGGGTGTTGAAGTAAGGGGCAAGACCCTGGGTGTGGTAGGACTTGGACGGATAGGTACGGAAGTGGCCAAGCGCGCACAGGGAATGGAGATGAATATCATGGCATATGACCCGTTCATCAGTGAAGAACGAGCAGCGGACCTGGGTGTCAAGCTTACCACTGTGGAGGATATTGTGTTAAATGCGGATTACATCACTGTGCATACACCCCTTACAAAAGACACCAGAAACCTCATCGACAGGGAAGAATTCGAAAAAGCCAAAGCCGGGGTCAGGATCATAAACTGCGCCCGCGGCGGGATAATCAATGAGGAAGCTCTGGCTGAGGCCGTGGCCAGTGGTAAAGTGGCAGCCGCCGCCATTGATGTTTTTACCAGCGAGCCGCCAACCGGTTCACCATTGCTGGAACAGGATAATATTATAGTCACGCCACATCTGGGAGCATCCACAAAAGAAGCCCAGGTAAATGTGGCTGTAGACGTGGCCGAGCAGATCATCAACTTTAACCAGGGGCTGCCTGTAAAAAACGCCATCAATATGCCATATGTGAAACAGGAGATAATGAAAGTGCTGCAGCCCTACCTGCCGCTGGCAGAGAAGATAGGCAAACTTGCCGCCCAGCTCATGGAAGAAAAATATGAGAGGATAGAGGTATCATACAGCGGTGAGATCGCTGACTGGGATACAGGACCCGTAACCGTAGCAGCCCTTAAGGGGCTGCTTGAGTTCGCCATGGGATCATCCGTGAACTATGTCAATGCTCCTGTCATTGCCAAAGAGCGTAAGATAAAAGTGGTAGAGAGCAAGTCAAAGACCACAGAGAGCTACTCCAACCTGATCATGGTGAATATTTTCAATAATGGAAAGGTAAAGACCGTGGGAGGTACCATGGTAGGTACAAATCCCAGGATCGTACAGATCGATGAGTTCAGCATTGATGTGCTGCCCTTAGGGCATATGATAATCGCCCTTCATGAGGACCATCCGAACATAATAGGCCCATGTTGTATGTTGCTGGGCAATCATGATATCAATATTGCAGGCATGCAGGTTGGGCGCATAAAAGCAGGTGGGACAGCCATTATGGCACTCAATGTGGATTCAGAGGTGAATGAGGAGATATTGAATGAGATAAGGGCTGTGAAAGGTATATTGAATGCAAAGATGGTATATCTATAGATAGTTCATCCTGTGCAACAGTCTGGTACTGTTAATATTAACCACATCATAGGCCTACCTGATATAAATTGATTTACTATCATAAATAATCAATAATTATAAATAGTTGAATCCTATACTCTTACATATTATGGAAGTAGTATTTCGTATAATCGGTTCGGAAGAAGATATGGCCAGCCTGAAGCCTGAAGAGGAATATATCCACTTCTGTTTCAGACCATCAGAAAAAGAGATATTCAATGTGGTCCGTACCTGTCCAAAAATTAAAATAATCCAGCTTCCCGTTTCTTATTTCAACACATTATCAAATACAACTAAAACTTTAATGTCAATGAACAATATTGAAATAAGGATTGGTAATGTCTGGGGACACAGGACTGATATTGATACACATAAGACCTTGGATATTTAGGCTGCCAGGCATGCAGATTTTATAATATAATCTCATCGAATTGTCGATAATTTTATATCCGAATCCAAAATTTAATTTGCTATATGATGTCCATAAAGCAATTTCTAAACCAAATGGTCGCCGATGGGATCTCAGAAACGCCAGAATTACCCTTGAGCAGCTTTTAGATGATGGGTGTGGGTGAAAAATAATTACACAACTACTTTCGCCCTGGACTCAGGGCAAACTTTAGCATAATCGAGAGTTTTATTATGAACTCATTATTGCTTGATATTGTCTATCATCGAGTTCGAGTGTAACTATCCTTTCTTGTAAAATATCAATAGAAGTTACATAATGAATTCTTCTGGTTTCAGGATAGTAATTTTGACCAAAAAATTTCATATCAACTGTATCAGAGAAAGTGCCTGTTTCTACTGTTTGCCAACTCATTACGTTCGGGACTTGCTGATAAGATCCATCTCTGAATCCAATATCCACTGTCCGAAGTGTCACATCAACCGTTTGTTTTGGAGCAAGCATTGAGCTTTCTACACAACCAAGTGTAATTGTAGCTAATAATATTATGAAAATCATTAGCATTATTCTATTTTTCATCATTTTTCCTCCATAATATAAAACATGAAATTAAATAACTTTTTATCTCAACTTTTCATCTCAGTCAATCTTGATAATCAAACTATCCTTCGTCATGGGTTCGCAGTCCAGTATAGAACCTTCTCCAATACCTATCATTTCACAATAAGATTTGGGCAGGGTCATAATGAAAGAATTGCCAGATGTGCGGACCGTAATTTTCTTACCCATATGACTATCACTTTAATATAATTATAGCTGTATTAATATATAACTATTTGGCATATAAAAGCACAATCCTCGAAGACCGATAGGTCTCTACACATGCCGTAATTTGCTTCAATCATCAGAATCAATGTGTTTTTTACCACAAATTTGACACTTTTTATCCCTGTCAATAACCACTTTTCCTTGAGATGAACTCAGATAAACGCTGATACGCTTCCTGAAAATCTGCGTTCATCAGCGTTTATCTGCGGTTTTATAATATTCACCAACACGAATTGAAATGGTCTCGAAAAAATATAACATTTATATATTTGTAAAGTGTAAAACTTATTAGATGTCAAATATTTTAGATCAATTAATTAATTCTAATAATATTGTTCTTGAAGACATACACCATTTAATTGAAAATAAAGAAAAAGAATCTTTATTTTTGGAATATAAGAGTGGAGAATGGCTTCAAAATAATGGAAGTGGAAAATTTAAATTGAGAAAATGGGTTTCATCATTTGCTAATTCTGCAGGTGGAATCCTAATTATTGGAGTTACAGAAAAGGAAGAAAATGATGAAAGATATCCTGATGTAATTGATGGGATAGATTTGACTGAATTTAAAGAAAATATAGGAAAATGGATTGAAGATGCTTTAAAAGAAAAAATTTATCCGAGGTTAAATCCACCACCAGAAATTATTACATTTCAAATAAAGCCTGATATTCAAAGAATTATTGCATTAATACGTATTCAACAAACTAATTTTTATATTCACAAAGTTACGGAAAAAGGAAAAGAAATATATTTCCATAGGCATAATTTTCAAGTTTTATCTATGGATGAATGGGAAATTAGAACATTATTGTTTGGAAGAAATCCACCCCCTATTTTAGAGCTTGATATTGAAAAAATTTATGTGGGTTCTTCTTCTGACCATGGTAGAACAATTAAAAGTTATGTTATAGATTTCAAAATAGAAAACCTTGGATGGCAAATTGCTGAATATTTGCAATTTGGAATAATTAGACCTTTAGGAGATTTTGAATCAATGTTAAATCTTGGATATACTGCAGAAATCATAAGAAATCAAAAGCATTATTTAGCGGATAGTTTAATTAATTTTTTCGATATAGAAAATCAAAATGAATTGACTATTGATACTATTGCATTGGTTAAACCAAATTTTCTTCATCCATATGATTCTATCAAAATATCTTATAAATTGAAAAATATGAATAAATTTCCAATTTATGATGTGCTCTATTTTGGTATGTTCATTTTAGCTAAAAATTTAGTGAGACCTGAAATTTATGGAGTGAAAATATTATATTTAGGTGAAGATGAAAAACCAGAATATAGTATTTATAATTATAATGAACAAAAAATAAAAATTTTAAGCCATAAAGAATAATCTATTATAAATAATTAAAGGTGACTGCCTTTGGTTTTAAGCCCCAGCCTTCAAATCCTGAATGAAATTGTGCCATATGGCCAGTACTTCAGCTTTGTAAGATAAATATACACATCTAGATAAGCAATATGAAAAAATATGTTTGCAAATTTTGTGGCAACACAATTTATGAAGAAAAGACTATTGAGTGTTCACTTAATTACAAAAATAAATAGTTGTAGCTTGAGACTATCGGAAAAATCGGTGCGGGTGCATGAAAGATTCTAATGGCAATGAAATTTCAATTGGCGACAGGGTAAGAGTGTTATGGAATTATGATTAATCTGCAAGACATATATGATTATTTACAAAATTATACAAATCCTATATCAATACTATTGGCGACAATAAGTTTAACATATTTTGCATATATTGTATTTGAAAATTTTTATGTAGACTATTATTGGTATATACAATTAACTGGAATAATAACTATTGGATTTGTTTTGTCATTGATTGGGATAATTTGCTATTATATAAAAACATATCTTCAAGGTTTTTCCGGCGGTAATTCTAGAAAATATCATAAATTCGCTGACCACCTCATTTCTTTATATGAATTCTTTATTTCTTTTTGTTTATTTAGTTTGTTTGTGTATTTCGTCGTAATCTTATTTAAGTTAGAATTTTTAACTCGGATATATCAATATAATATAATAGAATTTCTGATTTTTATTATTATTAATGTTATTATTATTAGTATTTCAATAATTATTTTTAAGAAAGAATTCATATTACATTCCACAATATTCCTTATATTTTATAGTCTTCTGATCATTGCAGTTTTTTACTTGCCTCTAGTTCAGTTTTCATCAAATTTATATCCCCCTTTACAAGGACAAAATACAATAATCATGGAAAATGTCTATCACAAAAATGATATACAAATTCCTATCACAATCCAAATAACAGGTCCTAAAACTGATTTATCAATAAACTTAAGTAAAAAAAATTCAGATTTCAAATTAATTCAGATTGATACACTTCAAACATTAAATCCAGATCACAATCCTGATAAAATTACATCAGGTGTCCATTCAATTCTAACTGGTAATGCACTGAATGATGGGGGATATAATATTTTTATCAACACTACAAATTTGACTACTGGTTATTATGAACTGACTTGCTCACGTAATACCCTTAAATCATATAGTGTAAATAGTTTCTACATATTAGATAACCGCTCAACAATTTCGTGATGCTTTGAAGTATTTGCACGATGACCAATAAAGCGGGGCATCAAGAGGATGTTCATGTTTTCGATGCAATCATTTTTATCGGTCAGCATTATTTTGAATGAGGTGTAGTACTGCAAATCGGAATTACAAAAGAAGTGCTCGAAATGATAACTGCCACCCGATACAAAAAGGGCGCATTGTGTGAAAAGATGGAATTTGATTTATAGGCTTCGATTTATAGTGACACATAGAAGAGGCAGGTCGTAAAACCTATCCCGAAGTATAACTTACTTTTTATGATGCCCGGGGAGAAAAAGTGAGTGCGGGGGGTGAGATTCGAACTCACGGATTCCTACGAGACGGGGTCCTAAGCCCATCGCCTTTGACCTGGCTGGACAACCCTGAACACTCAACCAGTCATATTCTTTCTTTGGCTTGACTTTCAAAGAAAAGCAAATTGACCTCTAATTTTCATTGAAAACCGTTAGCCATTGGACATGTTGCCGCTTCATAGGTTGTATGGCCTAACTTTTGATGTCAACTTAAAGCTGCTATGCATAACGATTAAAAAAGTTAACTATTTAAATAAGTATGACCTAATACTACCATATGGTATCATTGAAAAAGAAGAAGATCAAAGGTCATACCTATTGGTATGCCGTTGAAATGGCAAGAGTTGATGGCAAGCCAAAACAAATATGGCAAAAATACCTCGGAACTGCAGAAAAGATTGTTGAACTCAAAGAAAAGGCAGCAGAACTGCCACATATCAAACTCAAATCCTTCCAATATGGAAAAACTGCAGCCCTCCACTCCATATCAGATGAACTGAACTTCATTGACATCGTAAACAAACACACCAACAAAAAGCAAATCGAAGGCCTGACAGTTGGTGAATACCTCCTCCTAAACATCATCGGACGATGTGATGGAGCACTATCAGAAAATGTCATACAGAAATGGTTTAACAAATCTTCATTGAGCATACTGTGGAAATTCCCGCACAAACTTACCTGCCAAAACTTCCTCAACCACTACAAATACATAGACCATGAAACCAGCAAAAAGATCGAGGACGACTTGTGCAAAGTACTCATCGAGAAAGGCATAACACCCCAGATACTTTTCCTTGATGAAACAAACTGGTTCAACTACATCAAAAAAGTAGAAGAACTGGCACAAAACGGGAACAACAAACAGTACAGAAATCATATGAAACAGATATGTATGGGGTTAGCCGTATCTGAAGATAATGTGCCATTCATGCACGAAATCTACGAAGGGAACAAACATGATTCAAAGATATTCCCTAAACTGCTGGATGCACTTACAGAGAGGTTAACCAATCTGAAGATAAACACTAAAAACCTGATACTGGTTTTTGATAAGGGCAATAACTCCCAGATAAATATCGAAGATGTGATGTCCAAAATGCATATTGTAGCTTCTGCAAAGCACAGCCAGGCTGAAGAACTTTTGTATGTCTCGCTTGAGGATTACAAATATTTGTACACAAACTCAAAAGGCAACGAAATCTACGGTTACAGAAAAAAATATGAATTTTTCGAACAGGAATTTACTACTGTTATTCTCTACAGTGAAGCTTCGTACAAAAAGCAGAAGAAGAGCTATGAGGGAAGCAAAGCTAAGATCTGTGAAAAGCTTGAAGACCTGAAGAGGAGGCTAGGGAGCAACAGGGGAAAGGAGAGGGATAAAAGCAGCGTGGAGAGGGAATTCAATGATATCATTTACAAGGATTTCAGATCAGTATTTGGCCATAAGGTTGGCAAGATACCAAAAGGCAAGAAAAAGCCGAGTTTGAAGATATGGATTGAGGAAGGGGTGGAAAAGCTACGCTATGCAGGTTTTGGAAAGACTATTGTCTTTACTGATATGCATACCTGGCATTCCGATAAGATAGCAAAGACATACAACCAGAAGTATCTTGTCGAGGATGATTTCAAGTTGTTGAATGATGTACTTCTTGTTCCGGTTGGACCAATTAATCATCATAAGGATTTCAATATCAGGGCACACATTTTCTTGTGTATTATTGGAATGATTTTCTATAGATATTTGGCATGGAAGTGCAAATATCTTGGCTTGAGCCTTAAACGGCTTGTGGAGGAGTTGGAGGGGATACGTGTTGCTATTGTGCAGGGGAAGACGGGTGGCAAGGTTGATTTGGTTGTTGAGGAGATGGATGCAAAACAAGCCAGATTGTTCTCTTTGTTGGATTTGGGGAAATTTATGGGGAAGTAGGTAAATCGGTAGCTGGCGGATTAATGTTTTGATAGGGACTACATTGATTGGGTTGCTTGATAGTGTTTTTCACTACATCTTTGAAATCCAAGTATAAAAGGTAGAATTGGTGGATAATCGTCGATATAATCAACAAATTATTAAGATTTTATAATAAAATCATATCATACGTCTGAGTTTATCTATTTACTCCCTTTTAGTACAATCAGCTGTTCAAAAAAGTGCCTGGACTCTGACACAGGTTCCACAGCCAGGCCGGCATCCCGCATCGATCTGCTAACCTCACTGACACCTGTGAGTGATGAAACCAGCATGAGCACCCGTCCGCCCGGGGATAAAAGTTCCCATATTCCTTTAAGAAAACGTGCAATGGTCCTCCTCCCGTCCGGCCCACCGTCAAGCATAAGGTCATCCCATCCACCCAGGCGCTCGTTTTTTGATGTGGGCAGGTAGGGGGGGTTGAATACTATCAGGTCAAAGGTGCCTTTCAACCCTGCATACAGGTCGGTCCTGACTACAGTTACCCCGTTACCTGCTGCACATCTCACAGCATAGGGATTACGGTCAGTGGCAACCACTATTGAAGCAATATCGCTGGCAAATACAGATACTATCCCTGAACCGCACCCCACTTCAAGTACACGGTCACCATTTCGAATATTTTCAACTAGTGCATCAACAAGCAGGAAACTATCCTCTGCCGGTTCATAGACATGGGACGCCAGTTGTATGGTCTTATCCCTGTAAGTGATCGAAGTCATGTGCCTGCCTGAATCCGGTTTGCCAGTCCGGCCAGTTCTTTTGGGGTAAGGGATTCGGGGCGCATTTCCAGTATCCCTTGATCTACCTCTTGTAGGTTTTCGGGTGCGATACCCAGCATCGGTGCTGCCGAGCGTAATGAATTTCTCATCATCTTCCTGCGCTGACCGAATACGGCCTTTAGAAAATTTTCAAAAAAACCAATATTATTTACATGGTACGGCGGTTCCCTGGGTGTGAGTTTCAATATTGCGGACCTAACGGCAGGCTGGGGCTTAAAAGCAGAAGGTGGTACCGTTTCCAGCAGTTCGATTGCGGCAAAGTACTGGGCCATTACAGAAAGTCGGCTATAGTCTAGTGTGCCGGGTGAAGCAAGCATGCGGTTTGCAAATTCAAGCTGGTACATAAGGACTGCATGATCAAAAGAATGCCGCAACAGCCTGAATGTGATCTTTGATGATATCTGGTAGGGAAGGTTTGCCACTACTTTATTGAAAACGGGAAGCGGAATTTCCAGTGCATCCCCCTGTATTACCGTAACATTGGAGTCCCTGGTAATCTGTGTAAGTCCTACAGCCAGTTGGCGGTCAAGTTCAATTACTATGACCTTGCCTGCTGCCTCCTTAAGTTTTAATGTCAGGTTGCCAGTTCCACCGCCGATCTCAAGTATGGTATCGTCTTTAGTTAACCCTGCATATCCGATAATCCTGTTAAGAACCCGCTGGTCTATAAGAAAATGCTGTCCATATTTTGGCTTCATTTATGGTGTCGGCTTTTGGCAGGTGTTGTGAAAAGGCGGTATTTGATATTCTCATCCTTCAACTCATCGATGATCCTGTGAACTATCAATTTCTCTGGTGTATGAAGACCTTTGACCCGCTCAACAAGGTTATTGAAGTTCAGGAATTTGCCTTTTTTATGCTCATCTATGATCGCCCACATCAATTTCTTGCCGATACCGGGCAGGAGTTCGAGCATGTGAAGCCTGTTGGTAATGGGATATGCATCATTGAAGAAATCAATATATTTGGACTCGTTCTCAAGTATGATCTTTTCCATGATGAATGGTAGCTCCATCTGCGAACCGTGCGTGAGTTCATCATAAGTGATCCTGCGTTTGACATGATCGATCACATTCCGGTCCCCTTCGCCAATGTATACTCTATCCTGCGTCTGGGGAACAATGTCATCTTTAAGCATCAATTCCATTATTACAAAATAGGATTCACCTACAGCCTGCACAAGTGGTTTTTTTTGATACACAGGCCTGTTATCTTCCGGACTTCCATATGGTAAAAAGTCCAATACCAATCCCCACTCTTCCTTTTGAGGTTTTTTTCCACTTACCATGCTTTTCCACTCACAACCCTAATAATCTAATATTTCCAAAATACTAAAAATGGAGCCCTATGCATCCTTTTTTCAAGATAATATAATGCCGATTACATATAAAGTTTTATATTGTTGAAAGCCACTTTTCAATATGCATCGGTAATGCTGTCAAGAATAGTAATGAGTTCCTCTTCAGATAGGGTAAACCTCTCTTTTGCATATATTGAACGTATCTCATCAAAGCTGGCAGGCATAATATCTGCCAGACGATATGCAATTTCCGGCTTCATCTTTTCCAGTTTTAACAGTTCTTCCACCAGCTTCCTGGATTTGGAAGCATCGGTCTTGGAAAATAACTCGGCATGGTTAATAGCCCTTCTCAGTTCATATCCCAATTCCATATCTTCTTCTACCCGTTTCTCTTTGATATCGAGTAGGATTCCCTTTGCCTCTGCAAGGGTGATCATTTCCTCGTTTATGATTCCTTTTACTATCATAAATTATACCCTGGATACTGGTTACAATATTCAATTATTCATACCTGCGGTCGCAGGTGCTCCGGGTACAGGATAACCTGTTTAATAGCATTTCCGTCCCTGACTGCTACCAGGTATGCCCTGCCACGCTGCCCGACAACTTTTCCTGTCTTGCCATGGAACTTGGGGTTTGCCATTCCCCTATGTACACTGGGGTCCAGTTTTATATGGACTGCCTGTCCGATCTCAAATTCCTGGATGGCACGTGATATGGGGCTGAGTCCTCTCTCTCGCGGGCTTTTCTTCAATTTGTACCTGGTCTTCCTTCTCTCACCGTGTGATGTTGGCAATTTTCAATCCTCCGATAAATATTAAATGATTATTCCTTCAATTTTTATTACGTCAAGTTCAGCAACTTTTGCTTCTACATTGAGGTTATCTGCAAGGTTGGGTTTTGTGCGACCCTCGTCTCCTGACACCAGTTCTTTCACATACAATCCACCCTGGCAGCCCACTACGATCGTGGCTGACAGTCCGTCTGGTGAAAGTTCTTCCATTTTGGTATAATGCACTTTTCGTTCCCGTACCAGATCAGCCCTGCGATGGGCTACCCTGGTGGGCGTGCTCTGCATTATCGGTGCCCGGACAATTATGTCGAGAGCAGATATAAGACTTTCCTCAGATATCTTTGCACTGAATGTCACTCTTACTCTATAAACTTTATCTGCTTTTGCCTGTTTGATGGCTTCTACAGCCGGATGCTCAACATATTTCAGCCCCAGTACTTCGACTTTACCGGCAGCATAACGGTTGATCCTGTGTTGCAGCCTGGTTAGGTCAATACGCCGCTTGAGTGGTTGCACAGCCTCTACTATGAAAGGCCTGCCATCTCCCAGCATCAGGGCATCGATATCCTCCCTGCCCGCTCCGTGGAACACGGTATCTTTTGCATCCGCAGCCTTTATGACTTCGGGTCCGATCAGTTCATCCACTGATTCGAGGTACATGCGGCCGGTAAAGTTGCAGCGCGGGCAGCCTTTACCCCTGCACTCCCTGCAGGGCCACCGGGTCTGGGGAATACCTCTTATGATTTTGCGGTACCTGCCAAATATGTACAGTGACCGTACTTCCAGTTCTACATCATCCTTTGCAATATCCAGCAGGGCAGTGATATGTGGGCGGTTCAGGTTGGCCCGTTTACCCAGCCTTTCCTCCACCCGCCTGCCCACTTCCCTGTTCATTTCGGTTTTCAGGGGTTCGGCCCACTGGGTCCCTGATTCGGCCCAGAGTATTTCTTCGTTCTCAAGCAGCAGTCCCGAGGGGCGTGTGCCGATGAGGAATGTATCAAACTCGTATCCTGCTAGGGTATCAACTACCAGTCCGACCCAGTGGTCAAGCTGCTCAAAAAGACCGTTGCAGACCCAGCACCTGCCCTGAAGTACGTCCTGACCCAGGCTCTTACGTGCGTGGACGCTGCTGGGTGCCAGGTCCTGCAATAGGGAATCGTCAGAAGTTTCCCTGCACGAGTTGTCGGCTTCCATGGCAAGTGCCAGTTTCACGGCAGCACCCCTCTGGTCGTTGGTTAGGCCTGTGGAGAGTTTGGCGAACATGCGGCCCATGCAGTGATTGCATATGGGGCCTTCTTTTAATATCCTGGTTGCAGTCTCAAATGTGTGGTAAGTTATATTACTCATGATCGTAAGGGACTAAATAGCGCAGTGGTATTCTAAAAAGGTTTCGGGGCTACACAGGATTATATAGGACTATAAAAAAACACATATATAAAATTACTTATACTATTGGTGTTGACACGAATTGTAGGGATTTTTCATAAAGTTTAGTCAGGAGGATTCCATTTTCGATCACTGTAGCGGTTAAGCGTAATTGTGGAAATACCGATATTATTTTCATTTACCCACGATTTATGCACAATAAAACTGATGGTGGGATTGGCAATATTATTTGGGCCTGCCCAGCCAAGATTTCCTACATAGATACCCATGTTCTTGAATACTTTACCTGGAGGGGCATGGTCTACTAATGTAGAAGTGTCTTTCAATGTATCAATTTTTGCTGCAATCCTTCCAGAGCTTGTTTTACCAGTGAAGTTAATATATCTGATTATGTTGCCTTCCAGATCAAAACTGTAACTTACTTTTGAATCTTTGTTTACATATTCTCTTTCGGTCTCTGAGAACAATATATTCTTAAAGTCTTCACCAGAGGTGCCGCCACCGCCGCCACCGCCACTACTACTACTACTACTACTATCACCATCGCTTTTTCGTGTTACTGTTATTGAATAATTTCCTCTCAGGTCTACTCCATCAGTTACATTTGCATTTATCGGATTATTCCCGACCGTCAAGGAAACAGGCAATGAAAAAGTCCCGGCATAACCATCTGTCAATTTGACATCTGCCGGGATTTCATTTACAGTTACCGTCGGAGTTGAACCGGTTCCATTAACAACACCACTGATAGTAATAGAACCGGAAGTAGTGGAGTCTCCATCATTATGAGATGTGATGCTGATAGTTGGCTGTTCTTTTTCCTGAACTGTAATTTTTACCTCATCGCTTGTCTCACTGCCTGAAGTATCATTTGCAAAGATAGTATAGTGCCAGGTTCCTAAAGTAGAGGTGTTGATCGGCACCTTAAGTTCTTCTCCGTTTTCATATGGTTTTGGAGTAACAACTTCTATGCTGTCCCTTAATACCCAGTACATACCTGATGTTTCAGTTACAACCCATGTAATGTTTTCTGTAGCCTCCTGCTCGATCCAAATATCAAGGGGTTGGTTGATAATCGAGGCGGGCTTTCGAGAAAAGTTATTAAATATCCAAGTTGTATTTGTGCCATCATCATCAAATATTGTTTCGCCATTAACTGTAATTTTTATATTATCAACATAGAATCCGTCCTTAATAGTACCAGAGTCATCTGTTCTATAATAAAAACCAATGTATAATACATCGCTAAAAGGGTTTAAATTATAGCTCTTTGTTGTCCAATCCTCCTGGCTTCCATTCAATTTCCATCCATGTAGCTCTTTGACATTTGGATCATATGATATGAATGCCATACCATAATCTCCAGGTCCATCTATATCATATTTAGTTGAAAAACTAAGAGTTGCTGTGTCATCAGCTTGTAAATCCAGATCCATATACATATAATTCGCAAGATCGTTACCCTGGTTGGAATAGTAATAGTAATTTGGATACTCGGCAGCACATATACCAGTCACTAATAACATACTTGTCCCGACAAACAAACAAAATATCAAAGCCACAAAATGATTTATTGATTTCATATTATTACACCCTTAATTTTATCAAATGAACAGTTTTACTCAAGTTACAATCATATATCCATTACCTGAAATGGATATCCCTATCAACTTTTATTGAGTGTTGCCATAACAATCTGAACAATGACCTTCATAATTGATCATGCAACGAAAGCAAGTTTTATACAGACAATCCCAACTCTCTTTACTGGCTG
>Ga0255422_1129_pt1 | contig 17289 bp, 15 predicted proteins | sample ANMaggSeSYBR02D3_FD_182631 | JGI IMG/M metagenome (GOLD analysis project Ga0255422, IMG submission 182631) | Sediment cell enrichment communities from methane seep in Santa Monica Basin, California, United Staets - ANME aggregate JGI... | ecosystem: Environmental > Aquatic > Marine > Cold seeps >... | reverse complement strand
TCTCTCAAATTTTCTTCTTCAAAATAGAACTTCCCTAGGCACTTTGAGAGTACTTCGGAAGTCTCAACTGTTCGTACCGTCGGGGAAGTATAAATTCTCGCACTATCAGGGATTTTAAAATCGGACAAAACTTGTGCTGCGCGATTTGCCTGGCGCGTTCCCTTTTCCGTCAGCCCATAAGGACTATTTGCACCGATAAATCGCTGTTCCAAGTTGCCCTGTGATTCTCCGTGGCGGACGAGATAGATATGCATGATGATAATTTTAGAATATCATTATCATAATAGCTGTAAGGAAGAAACTTTTCAAAAAGATTCAGGATTAATTTTGTATTTATGGATTACGAAGTGAATAATTTGTTACCTTTCTCCCTAATAACTCTAGCATTGGAGTAACATCCTGTTCTGTATTGACTTGTTCTATTAGTGAATCGGCATCAATTGTAACGGGAAGAGTATACCGTACATTCTCCTCTCCCATCCCGCCTCTCATATCAATTCCTACTGATTCCGGCTGACCATCCTTCTCAATGAGTTCTCCGTCTGAATCTTCTGTCAACTGATATAAACCCTCTTCATCTCGCTCGTATACTAATGTCACAGAATCTCTGACTTTTCGTATTGGCAAAAATGTATTGACAAAGTTTAGAAATTCCTTCCATCTAGATGAGCTTTTTCCAAGAAATGGAATAATCGAAATCCATAATTGTTCTCGTCCACTTTCCTCCTCTGTCCCTCTCAACAATTCCACGAACTCTCTCTGCCCATCCCGAAATAATATTCGTACTTTACCCTCCCATATACGAGCCTTATATCCCTTACCTTCTATTTCAGTCCTGCTCCCCTGTGTTTCTCCTGACATAGTTTGCATAAATTCAAGGGATTCATGCCGTCCACATCTTTTGCAGGACTAATAGTTTCGAATAGTTTTTGCTTATCTATGTGTTTAGGAATCGGAAGTTGAATGAAATAACCGGTTACTTCGGGATTGTTATTCAACTCATTTTGCAGAGTCAATATCTCTTCTGTTGTTATATCTTGTGCAAAACGATGAACATGTGTCTGTATTCCAACCTCACTAGCTTTTTGCTGTTTGTGGGAAACATAAACCTCAGATTCGGGAGAATCCCCGATCCAGATGATGTCCAGTTGTAAACCTTTACCCTGTGCAAAAGGCTTTACTTCCTCATCTAAAATTCTTTGAACAAATTGTTTTCCGTCGAAGATTTTCAAGTTGTTTAGGATTAGATGTATCAAAAATTAATTATTGTGTATTATACCAAGTTAACAAAATGATTTACAGACCCAGGGCGTTGTAGTTTAACCACCGGAGTGATATTCTTATAGAGTACTCATGAGAAAGTTGAAGAAAAAACCTCTACAATCAATCTTTACTTTACAAGACTTTAAGAATTAACTTAATTTATATAAATCAACATGAATCGAAAAATACTACTTTTGTCACTTTTTGTTTTTTGTTTACTAATCAGTTATTTCACAATTACCCGGAATAATATTATCTGGGCAGAACAATCCGGCTCTACTCCAGATAGTGGGACTGACTCGCATATCAAAGCAACGTATGACTTGCTTGCCATCACTTATGACCAAGGCTCAGACGATCCTGGTGTTTGGGGTGATTGGGGTGCTTACTGGAACAGAATTAGATCTAATCTAATTGATTTCAGTCAACTTGATGTTGATTATAGTCAGCAATCTTTAGTTAAATATGACGATTCTGGAGATGCTGATAATGAGACCGAAGAATCAAGTTGGAGTAATACAGCAGTCAATGTTTGGAAAGATGCCAGAACCGGTCTTTATTGGAGTAATGACTTGGGTGAATTTACTAGTCAGTTTAATATTGCTAACTGTTCATTTTTTGCTTTATCTGACAGGGGTGATTATGATGGTTTAGATGCAGATTGTGGTAATGCTTTGAACGCCTGCGGAGCTCTTTCTCTGGAAGCAGTGACTGGGCTAGGGGTGCAAACTGATTGGTATGTGCCTACACAAAAAGAACTTTACCAGGCTTATATAGACGGTATGTATAATCAGACTGGCAGGGATTTTACTACTTGGAATTCCTTTAAAACTTCTACGGAGTTAGCGGGAATTAACACCTACGTCTGGGGCGTGGAGTTACGAAAGGGCATAGGAGGTTCCGCTAATAAGGTCTTTTCGGGCCATGTGCGTTGCGTTCGACGGGATTAAATTTGTATATTCATTTAAAGAAAAAGAAATCGTTGACAAACTCTGATTTAAGAAAATATACACCGGTTTTATTTCAAGGTCTCCTTTGCGTTACTTTAGTTGCCCTGTTCTACATTTTTTTTGTATCTACGGATGACCAACCTCAGTCATCTTTGATTCTTGGCGAGGCGACTTCCCTTAGCAATGTTGAAGGTAAAGCAAATGTAGAAAACACATCTCATTCTATTTACTTTCACTCAGATACCTATAACAGTAATGTACAGATAACATCACCTGATTCTGAAAATGATAATCTCAGGAAATTATCAGGCTATGCTTGGAGTGAAGATTTAGGATGGATAGAGTTTGGCGATGATAATATCAATCCGGCGGTAGAAGTCACTTATGATACAGGTATACTAACTGGAAAAGCAGATGTACTCAATACAGGCAATGTTATAGACTTTAATGCAATTCCATACAATAGTGAAGTAATAATAAATGTTGAAACTGGAGAGTTTAGTGGTTATGCGTGGAGCGAAGGTGTCGGGTGGATCGATTTCACAAACACGGGTGTATATGTCACAGATACTGCAGCACCTACAAATCCTTCTAGTATCCTTGGTTACGACACAATAGAAAAATCTAACAGCTTTCTTCCCAGTGAGTGGAAAGTGTATGATTCCCCATATTTCGAATGGACAGGGGCAATTGATATTGGGGATGGTACAGGTTACAGCAGTGGAATTGCTGGTTACTGGGTATATTGGGGTACTGACAGCACAGCAATCCCTTCTACTGCTGGCAGTCAACACACAGAAGCCAATTTCACATCATCCTCATTGACAAATGTGAATACCTATTACTTGCGAATTCAAACTTACGATAATAACGGGAATATCTCAAGTGAAGTATGGGAGGCCTTTATATACAAATTCGATAATGAGGTCCCTGATAATCCGTCAGGAGTAAGCGTCACACCGGCAGGATGGAGCCAGACCAATAGCTTTGAATTCTACTGGCCGGCAGGGGCAGATGCAGATTCTCAGCTCTGGGGATACTGCTATAAGACAGGAACTCCGGAAGTGGAAGAAATTTGTATCGAAGATAATTCAGTTTTTGGAATAGAAGCATACCAATCAGGAGAGAATATCTTCTATCTCAGGAGTCTAGATAATGCAGGAAATAAGAATCCGAACTTTATCCAAACAACATATTACTACAATGCAGATGCACCAAGTGCACCCACCAATCTAAATGTAGAACCGGAAACCAACGATGACAATGCGTTCACATTCACATGGGAAGCACCGACAGACTTTAATGGCGAGATAAAAGGATATCACTACTCAATAAATACAGAACCAACAATAGATAACAGTACATTCACAACAGAAACCCAAGTGGGACCTGGACCCTACGCCACACGGCAAGGAGAGAATAAATTCTACGTATTAACCGAGGATACAGCAGGAAACAAGAACTTCGAAATCTACTCCGAAGTATCTTTCTATGCAAATACAACAGCTCCGGGAATACCCCTTAACTTAACAGCAACCGATTCCTCAGACAGGGAAACTAACATTTTCGCAATTACGCTGAATTGGAAAGCTTCAGTAGATGTATCACCAGAGCATTATAATGTTTATAGATCAACAGATGGTCAAAACTTCGAAAGTATAGCAGCAACAACATCCGAAGGGTACTTAGACTTAGGATTACAAACAACCAACACTTATTATTACTACATTACCGCAGAAGATAATGCAGGAGCAGAAAGCGGACACTCAGCAGAAGTATCAAAAAAACCAACAGGAAAATTTACGACAGCACCAGTAATCACAGTTGATCCGAAAGCAAAAGCAGGAAGAACCTCCACAGTCATCACATGGGAGACAGACCGAGAATCCAACAGCTTTGTACAAATCGGGACAAGCACAATATATTCAAGAACCCAAGGACAATGGGAGCCGACGAAAGAACATAGAGTAGACCTCAAAGGACTCAATTCGTCAACAGGATACCACTTCAGAGTACAAAGCATTGATGATCCGAAATTAATAGATTACGATTCAAATACAGCTTTTAGTGAAGACTATACATTTACAACAGGAGAAATACCAAAGATTAACGATCTACAGGTAAAAGAGATAAGACACACCAGTGCAATAATTACCTGGACAACAGATGTTACAAGCACCTCCGTTGTCTATTTATCAGGAGGAGAAGATAGAACAATAGAAGATCAGGCGTCAGGTGGAACAACCCAGCATGCAATATTGATAGAGAATCTGCATCCCGGGACAACATATACCGTTAGAGTCTCTGGAACAGATGACGAAGAAAATGTACTGATAGGAGAAAATCATACATTCATAACCCCTTCATATCCCCAAATATCAGATGTCAGACTGGAACAGCAAAAGGAAGAAGCAGTAGGTACTGTCTTAGTATCGTGGTCTACGAATGTACCAACCACAAGTATTGTGAAATACAATAAAAAAGAAGTTGCAGGAACAATAGAAAACAGCACATCAGAATTAGTAACAGAACATGAGATGCTGGCAAGCGGACTTGAAGATAATAGTGAATATAGAATAGTAGTGCAAGGAAGAGATAGTTATGGAAACTTGGCTTTGTCAGAAGTGAATACGTTTCTAACAAATGTAGATACCAGACCGCCGAAGATTAGTGAGGTGAAGATAGAGACAGGACTAATAGGAAACGGATCCAATGCAAAAGCACAAATAGTAGTAAGCTGGAGAACAGATGAAATATCAACAAGTCAAGTAGAGTTCGATACAGGGATTGGGGCAACGGAAGGCTTAATCACGTTTACACAGAAGACAAAAAAGGACGAAACATTGACAGACAGCCATATTGTAGTAATTTCCGAACTACAGCCAAGCCAGGTATATCGATTGAGAATAGTATCAAAAGATCAAAGCGGCAACAGTACTTTATCCGAGAGCAATATCGTGGTAACTGACGAGGCAATAGAGAACGCTCTAGAACTCGTAATCAATTCTCTCATGGAAACCTTCGGTTGGCTGTTTGGAGAATAGAAATGGATAACCTAAATAATAAAGACAATAATAAAATGCCCAAGAAACATTCTGCAGACAAAAGCGTTGTTATAAAGGTCAGCAATATACACAAAACCTACGACACCGGATTTACAAAGGTACATGCATTGCGTGGGGCAAACCTGGAAGTTAATAGTATGGATTTCGTTATCATCTTCGGATCCTCTGGCTGCGGAAAATCCACTCTTCTCAACATAATTCTAGGTCTAGATAAACCGGAAAAAGGCAGTGTTTTAGTACGAGGAGAAAACATATACAAAATGGATGATGATCGGCGTGCCTATTTCAGATCCAATCGTCTTGGTGTCGTTTACCAGCAGCCTACCTGGATAAAAAGTCTTAGTGTTCTGGATAACGTTGCATTCCCCTTGTATCTTAAAGGTCTAAATACCAAGAGTGCACGTAAAATAGCAAGAAAGAGGCTTATTGATATGGGGATGGAGGAATATGTTAAGCACAGACCGGTCGAGTTATCCGGTGGACAGCAGCAGAAAGTCGGCTTTGCGAGAGCAATCGTCAATAATCCCTGGACTATATTATTAGATGAACCAACTGGCAACCTGGATAGCACCTCTGGTGATGAGCTAATAGGGATGCTACGAGATATTAATAAAGAGAAGAAAAGAACAATTATTATGGTAACACATAATTATGCCTATCTCATTCGAGCAACAAAAGTTATTTACATGAAAGACGGCAAAGTTGCCGGAGAGTACAATGGGTCATGCGAAATTCAAAAATTCATAAGGAATCATGTTATTAAGATGGTAGAACCGACGAAATGAAATTTGGACAAATAATCAAAATCTCGTATAAAAACCTGGGCAGCAAAAGAACCAGAACATTGTTCACGGTTTTTGCAATAGCAATAGGAATATCTGCAGTCTTAGTGCTTCTGTCCATCGGATATGGGCTGCAACGGCTTGTGGAAAGACAGACCGTTGGACTAGAGGCTCTCCGAATAATTGATGTTGATACAGAGAACTCAGAAGTTATTAGACTGAATAGCGATTCGGTTGAAAAATTGAAGGAAATAAGTGGAGTGGAGAAAGTTGTTCCACAAATAAATGCAGCAGGTAAATTATATTTCAATGGTTCTGTGATAGATGTAACAATCTTTGTTGCAGACCAGGAATATCTGAATCTTTCATACCAAAGCACCCTATGGGGAGATAAGACAGCAGATTTAGGACAGAACCAGATTTGGGTCAATAGTGTGATTACAGGACTTCTGGAAATTGACGATAAAGATCAGATATTAGATAAAGATGTAACTGTTGACATCATTTTCTCGAAATACATTTCCGATGATGAAGAAATGGGATCCTTGTACAATGGGATTCCACAAAAGATAAAGGGAGTTGTTGTTGATCAGAAAACCGGAAAAAGAGTTCCGATAGTGTATATTCCACTCGATTACTTGCCGGAATTGTCTGATAAGGTAACCTTTTCGAGGGTGAAAGTACTAATTTCTAATCCTGATAACTTTAATGAGATCAGAACAAAGATAGAAAGTTACGGATTCAAAACGGCTTCAGCTGTTGATACCGTTGGTGAGATTGCTTATGTTTTCTCAACATTTAGAATAGCGTTATTTGTCATCGGTTTTGTCGGCGTAACAATCTCATTGGTTGGTATGTTCAACACCTTGACCATATCTCTGATGGATCGAATGAGAGAAATTGGAATAATGAAGGCATTGGGAATGAAAAATAATGCGGTGTTAATATTGTTTTTGACAGAGTCAGTTTGGATTAGTCTTTTTGGGGGGGTGATTGGGATTATATTAAGTTTTGTTTTGGGATTTTTAATAGAATTTATTTTTAGAATAATTTCAACTATAGATAATCGACCTATAGTTGATTTCTACTATACCCCATGGCATTTGGTGTTTTATACAATGATCATCTCTATCGTAATTGGAGTGTTAACCGGTTTATACCCTGCGTATAGGGCGAGAAAAACGCGTGCAATAGATGCTTTGCGTTATGCGTAAAAAGGGGAAATGCAAACACCCCCTAATTTTGTCGTGTTGGAAAGATATGATATAATTTCAACACTAATCAAGTATTAATAGTTGTGGTAGAAACAATCAAGACTTTGATTTTAAACCCTCTGGTTGAACGATGTTCCCGACACATTACTAGCCTTACTGCCCCGCATCTTGATCAAGAACCGCCTGCACAATACTGGAAGTATTTAGAACCTGCAATTGCACAAAAAAGGTCAGTTCTAGATCGCCTTCCTGAAAGTTCTCCCGCAGAATTGCAGTTAATGAGCGGGGAAGTAATTTCGAGAGATGAAATCGAACAACATATTATGGCGTATGCTGCCGCTGAGCTTCCTCTAAACAGAGTTGCTGCACGTCTGAATGTAGAACTAATTCTGCAAGCAATCAATAGACCAGATGAAGATATTACCGAATTCGCCCCGAAATTAGCAACGTCATTAACTGCAGAACTTGGTTCCGTAGCGTCACTACATACTGTTGGAGAAATTTTGAATCGATTGGTCGGAATCAATATGACTGTCTATCCCGACTACTTAGCTGAATCACCCGTAGCTGCTGCTAGTGCAAAACTTACACAACAATTCCATCTCAATGCACTAGCACAGAATTTACAATCACTAGAACCTCACACAAGAACCTTGTTAGATGCAGAGGCCGATAACCAACCCCGTTTCTACCTTAACGCTCTATTAACAATGTTCCATATGTCTTCTGAATCTAGACTAGCTCTAGAAAATAAACTCTTTGAAGCATCAGTTGAACCGTAAGCCACAAAGGGTGACGAGCCGGACAAACCCCTCCAAAGACGGACGGACATCCTCCTTCACTAGAGCTCCAGACGGATACAGTGGCATGACCCTACAAACACAAACTATTGGTTCAATGCTCCAAAGACCGATGGTGAACTTGTCGAACTATAAACCTTGATGCTAACGAGATCCTGAAACGAGTTCAGGATGACACACTGTTATGATCTATCAAAAAACTCAAACACAGAAACATCTACAGACAGACAATAACAATTAATGGCTTCATAAGCCAAGAATCTTGCTATATGGAAAGCTATAGGGTATACTCTTGGTTATATTGAGACTGTTTTTTATCAAAGTTTATTATTGCAATGTCGGAAAGCACGAACATAGAACTGTACCGAGAAGCATCAGAGAAACTAGTTCCTTATCAAGAAAATCTATACCCAACCTATGGGCAAGTTTTTGAAGCTCAAAGAAGGGCAGCTGAGCAAGAACTCAGCCACGTAGAATGTGTAAGAAACTTTACCCGCATTATTCTGGAAAAGTTTGAAGAATGTGGAGTTCAAAACGCCGGTCACCTAGTAACTCAATACTTATATGCAAACACGCCTACTGCACAGATCATCGCCAGAGCAACTCTAGTCTCAATATTCGCCCCCAGTTCGAACAACCTTTTGGAGAATTTACTGGATGAAGCCGGCGTTGATCCCTCCGAGCCTTCGCAAATAAAACTGTTAGTGGCACTACACGAAAACGAGATTACCCGGGTAGCAGCTCTCTCTCTCATAAATCCTGAATACACGGAAACACTAAACCGAATTCGGGATATCGAAACTAAATATTCCGTCCTTTTAGAAGGAGGTTGGCTCGACATCCCCAATGATGATGAGAGAATACAACACACGTTATCCTACATCCTCTCTCAAGATCAACATCAACAAGATTGGATCCTGGAGCAATTACAAAACACTCCCTAACTCCTATCAAAAAACTCCTCTCTCGATGCAAGATTAGGTTTATCCGATTTCTTGAATCCAAGACCCGACAGCAATGGTTCTATTTTCGCCGTTTCCTGCCCGAGCATATATGCAAGCATTCTATAGTTAATGTGTCCACCAGGTCGAATTCGTAACTTCGTCATATATGAAACTTCCTTCGGACTACCGTGCATAATGTAATCGATTTTATGCGCGAATGGCAGAAGATTTAAAACAACCTTCTTATTTACGCCATCAGGTAATTTATTATAAAACGAGAACAAGTCGCCATAATACTCTTCCAGCGATTGTTTAAATTCCTTTTTCAAATCCTTCAATTTTTCATTCTGCAAATAGAGAGGCAGAATGTAACCGCTATTCAGAATCTCTCCAATATTCTCAGTTTCGCAAATCGGTGTAAATCTTCCCCATGCACGATGCCTGCCCAAATCACGCATTTCTGAAAATGTGGCAGAAATCTTAAACGCGTAACTCGATAATTCTGATTGCCTGCCAAGTTGAGAATGGTGATTGAATTGTTCATACAAAACCTTGCTAATCTTTTTCTTTTCTTTCTCCGTCAAATCTTTCAAAATATTTTTAAACTTACTAACCGAGAGATTTGGTAAACTTGTTAGCAATACTTGATAGAGAACAATTTCTGCCGAAGTTAATTGCTCCGAGATAATTTCAATTTCCTGTTCCAGTTCTTGAACCCTATTTGTGTCGTTCCCAATTTTCCCCTCCTGCCTGAGGAGGGGTGGATTCTCCCGCAAAGCGGGGGAAGACGGGGTGGTGGGAGCGAACATCTCACTCACCTCCCGCAAACTATCATATAAACTTTTATCCGCCTTCGTATGCCGAACCAAATCCGGTGCTTCGGGAGTATAATCAATTGCCTTTGTAACTTCTTCCGGCGGCGCAAACAGAATTTCCAATTGCTCACCAAGGTACTGAACCATTTTCCGATCATCAGATTTCATAACGGAAATAAGTCTAGCCCATTCCCTGGCCGATGTAATATATGCAAAAGAGGTGTTAATACCGGCAGGAAGAAACACGCGAGCCGTGTCGAAAGTTCTCGCTTGCAACGCACTGAGTTGCTGCTTATTTCCTTCTTCGAGTTCGTAAAGATTCGTGAACGCTTCCTTAGTTTTTTCAATAAACTTTTTATTCAAACGAATCGCTTTCTTGAAAATCGAATCATATTCTTTTTTCAATTCCGAAAAATCATCATCGTTATTTATATAATTCTCAAACTTCGGAGGATATGATTTCGTGAAATCCTGATAGCGAGTTGACCGCACCTGTCCTGCACCTACTCGACTGTTATAAAAAAATTCAAAATGATAACTGTCAGGGATTTGCTCAATATACGCAAATAGCAAAGCCATATCGCCAACGGAGGCGTGTCCGTAATTGTGAAAAATATTCGCCAACTTTTCGTTCGCATTCTTTCCGGAATCTTTCACCTCTTTAAAAATATCGTAAGCACTCATTGCCGATCTTGAAAACCGAGCGCCAGCAAACGCCATAATCGAAGCGGTTTGCTTTCCTGCATTCGGCAATGCTGTTCGAACAGTAAATCCCGTTCGCTCATCTTCGACAGAAACGAGAGTTAAATCTGTTTCTTTCGGATCTGAAACAGAGAATTTGAAGTGTTTGTGTTTCATGAAATAAAGTTAAAATTTAAAAATTGAAAGTTAAAAAACTAAACGACTTCTCCCCTTTAGGGGAGTACTCGCAAAGCGAGGGAGAGGTGTAATTTGAGTAAACTTAATAACACCTTCCGTCTTCTCACTTGTCTCCCGCACAGGAGAACTTCGTTCAAAGCCACCTTCCTCAAGGAAGGATTATACCGAATCAAGAACCTTTTCATATTCTTACTTCTCGACTCCGTTTCACTTCGCTCGAAGAAGAACTTTTTTCTTGCCTACCTAAACCTCTCGTTCCAATCCCACCGCTTCTCTAACCTCATGACAATCTTTACAACGCGCTTCATAGGCTTCTACACCACCAATCATAACTACTGGATCGTCTCGTCGAGCAGGAACCATTCCTTGTCCGTCATTCCGATTGACCAATCTTTGCGTATAATCTGCGAACTCACCACAATCCATACAGATTGATTTGCATCTAAATTCCTGTCCACCATTTTCCGCAATTTCTGCAACCAAGAGTTGAGAAATAGTCCAATCATCTTGTTTAAAATCTTTATCCAGTAAACAAATTATCGTCGTTTTTCCTTCTTCTCTTCGAGCCTGTATAACTTCTATTAATTTTGTTCTCCAATATTCCTGGCCTTCTTTAACTCCGATAAACTGTGCCTCATCAATAATCAGAACATCCGGCTCACACAGGACATCGTCATCTTCACGCTCAAACATCCACGTAACTCCTCGGTAAGTGTCGCCGTTCTTGCTATGAACCCCGGGAGCACGATTATCCTTTTCAGACTTTGTATACATTACCGCCTTTCCATCATCAGTCAAACATTCCCCTAAAGCCAATGCGATAAGAGATTTGCTAGAATGCATTGGTCCGGAAATCACAGCTACGCCTCCTTCGGTATCTCGCAAGTAGTTCAAAGAGTTTTCAAAAACCCCTTGTCTATGTTCCAGGTATCTTTCTGCATAATCAAGAGATTGAAGATTTCTAACTTCGGGCACACCATTTTGTAATTGTGAAATAGACTCACATGCTGTCATAACTTTTTACCTTTTCCTCACATATCATCATACATCACCATCTCATCCGACAAGACCTCAATCTTAACTCCAGCCTCCTTGAAAACCTCAAGTGTTCTTTCTCCGCCATGATACTTCTTTCCACACACTACACGCACAATTCCAGCGTTAATGATCATCTTTGCGCAAATGTAGCAGGGTGTCATTTTGGTGTAAAGAGTTGCTCCATCAATGGAGACTCCCAGGCGTGCTGCCTGAACAATTGCATTTTGTTCTGAATGAGTTGTACGAATACAGTGCTTACTATGTTTACCATCGGAATTAATCACCTCGTGAAGTTCGTGGCCAACCTCATCACAATGCGGTAATCCCACCGGAGCCCCAACATATCCTGTAGTTAGAATTCTCTTGTTTTTTACAATCACAGTTCCAGCATATCCGCGATCGCAAGTTCCGCGCTCACCGATAACCTTGCTGATTTTCATAAAATATTCATCCCAACTCGGACGAACTCGTTTGGATTTCGCTTTAGATTTTGACGCAGTTTTCTTTCGAGCAGCCATGGTGATAGTTTATGAAATAAAATTATGGTTCGACAAATAAATATCCAACCTCTTGCCAAATATTCTCACGAATTTCCTCAATCTCTCCATTGGCTGACACTACAGTCCAACCTAGTTCTTGAGCTAATTGTAGATGGATTGCTCTATTCTTATCCCAAACACCATTACCATCAGCCTCATTTCTATGGCCATCCTCAATTGCTGCCGAGAACCTTTCCCCATCGAGAAGTATTGCAGCATCAGGAACTACTAGACCCTTGTTATAAACAAACAGTTCTTCTTGCGGAATACCTCTAGTCATACCCCATGCAATTCCAGTCCCGGTATAATCCTCTGCGACAACGTTAACACCTGCGTTCAAGACATTAATTAATGTTGGCTGAAAGTCTCTCCGATTATCGGCAAAAAATTGCTGCAAAACATCTTCTGGCATAGAGATACCTCCGCGCAATGCTTCATTAATCCGATGTCCAGTTGGCTTAAGACCATATATCGGATACTTCACCCTCATTACCTGCTCACCCATTGTATTAAGTCGTGCAACTATTCTTTCGATCTGCACGGACTTTCCCAAATTATTAGATGCATATACTACAACGAATTTCCCCCGATCATCTATATTAAACAACTCTGATTCTCTTTCCCCCATTTTCTTCAATCTTAATTAACTCGGGCAGTTTTTTAAAGAGCAGTAACACAAACTATATCCATTTGCTAAATTTAACGGGATCCTGAAACGAGTTCAGGATGACACATTTCTACTTACAAAACCAAGCGCTATTTGCTGTCAGCTGTCCGCTGATAGCTGATTGCTGCCTTCTCAAACTCCACAAATATCGGGTGCGGAGAAAGCGGTCTTGATTTATATTCAGGATGTCCTTGCGTCGCTATAAAAAACGGATGAACGTCTTTCGGCAACTCAATTACTTCTACAAAAAAATCGTCCGGTGAAGTTCCCGAGAATATGAACCCAGACTTTTCGAATTCTTTTCTAAATTCATTATTAAACTCATATCGATGTCGATGCCTCTCGCTAACCATTCTTTTTCGCTTGTCCTTAAAACCATTATGCTTGTCATAAATGGAATAAGCCAAACTGTCTTTCTTCAAAACACAATCGTATGCTCCCAGCCTCATCGACACATCTTTACCTTTAATCACCTGATACTTCTCATCCATCGGAATATCGTGAACCACCGGATATTTGGTATTCTTATCGTTCTCGGTAGAATTCGCATCTTTCCATTTGAGAACGTTCCTAGCGTACTCCACGCATGCAAGCTGCATACCATAACATAATCCGAGGTACGGAATCTTCTTTTCCCGCGCATATTTTATTGTACGAATCTTTCCTTCCACACCACGATTTCCCCAGCCGATCGGAACAATAATTCCATCAGAATTCCTTAACGCTTTCGTTCCATTCTTCTCGACATCCTCTGCGTTAACATAGTTGAACTCAATCTCTGTATCAACGGCCCACGAGGCATGTTTAACCGCATCAATGAGTGCTGCATATGCATCAAGTAACATATATCCTCCTTCTGACTTCGAAGTCATGAAGTATTTCCCTACGATAGAAATTCTAATTTTACTCTTTCTTGGCGAAACGATCTTCTCAACCAAGTTTTTCCAATCATTCAAGTAAATCCTTCCGACCGGCAAGTCTAGTGCCTTCAAAATCTTCTTGTCCAAGTTTTGTTCTGCAAAACGAATAGGGACCTCATATACTGTTTTTTGAACATCCAAAGCTTCTACAATATTCTCCCCCTGAATACTGGTTTTCAAACCAAGAATGTAGCGGCGTCTTTTGTCGAACGGTTCTTCCGCACGGATCAAAAGAAACTCCGGCTGAATACCCATCGACATCAAAACACGAACTGACATCTGCGTCGGTTTCGTCTTAGGCTCTCCGAGGTGTTTTGGAATTGGTAGATAAGTCACATGAATATTAATCACATCCTTCGGATGCAAAGTTTTCATAATTCTGCACGCTTCGTAATAAACCGCGTTCTGATATTCCCCCGCCGTCCCACCGAGTTCGACAAGAACAATATCTGCATCGTTCGATTTTCCTGCATTAACAATTCGCGAAATAATTTCGTCGGTCACATGAGGAATCGCTTCAACATCTTCTCCTTTGTACCCGAAATTCCGTTCTTTATCTATGACAGTTTTATAAATCTGCCCAATGGTAGTGAAGTTCGGCCATCCCATATTCTGATTCAAAAACTTTTCGTAGGTTCCCAAATCCATATCCGCCTCTAGTCCATCTTCACAAAGGAATGGGTCTCCATGCTCTATCGGATTAATTGTGCCTGAGTCATAATTCAGATAATTTTCACATTTCAAGGAGCCAATCTTATATCCACGTCTTTTTAACAGAACTCCAATCCCGGCCGCCGCAACGCCCTTTCCAATTCCGGAAAGAACTCCGCCGGAGACGAAAATATATTTAGTATTTTTATTCTGTTTTTTCTGAGACATCAGAAAAGGTTAAAGTTAAAAATTAGAGAATCAGCAATCAGTGAACAACCTCGTACTTCGAGCCCCCCTCATGTATCATCCTGAACTCGTTTCAGGATGACACTACTTACACCCCCATGTCCTTCGTCGCCCGTTCTTTCAACACCTCAAAATCCTCCGCGGAATCAACATCGTATTGATACGATGCAAAACGTACAAATGCAACCTCATCCAGCTTCAACAATTTCTTCATAATGCTCTTTGCCACCGCCTTCGTTTGAATCTCTGACTTCTTTCGAGACAACAATTCATCTACAATTTGATCTGCTAATTGAAGGATTGTTAGATCCGTAATATTTTGCCCCTTGCATGATTTGAACAAAGAATCTTTAATTTTTTCTTTATCAAAATCTTCAACAGCGCCCGACTTCTTTATAACTTTTAGATCAAATCGTTCAGATCTTTCATACGTAGTGAATCTTCGTTTACAGTCAAGACACTGGCGGCGACGACGAACTACCTGTCCATCGCTATTGTCTCGGGTTTCTATGACTTCTGTTTTCTCAAAGTTGCAATATATGCAGCGCATGTTCTATACACTAGAGATATGGTCTATGTCTAGACTACGACGCTACGGGGGAGGTGTCAAGGAGTTTTGAATTTAAGAAACAAGGACATACCTGCTTCTGCGATAGGATACTTTCATTTCAACACCTAGGTCCCGCCTGCCTGCGATCTCATTCACAATGTTTTTCTTAAAGATCCCCACATAACTCATCTATTTAACTTTTTTGTCTCATCTTAATGACAACGGTTGTTCTAACCTGGGTCTGGTGGGAGACATTCCGGTTGGTATTTGTACAACGTCCGTGCTTGGTAGGATTTGTCTCCCCCAGCGGTTTTCAACCATTTCCTGCCTGCCGGCAGGCAGGTGGCGGCAAAATGGTTAAGAGAAAAGAGAGAATGTATTACTTAATTTAACCTTACTATACCCTGAAACTCTTAAAATTCGCGCCGCCGGCTTGGAGGATTAGGTATGGCCTGGATCAAATCAGGGATAACACAAGAAAGTATATTTGAGAAGACACGGGTTGAATTGAGAGCAAAACAAATTTTACTCATAAACCACCTTCACCACATCACCATCCAACAACACTTTTTCTGAAAATAAACCAACATATTCATCATCGTTAATATATACATGCCAGCCTATACCTTCGCTTTCCGCTGAAAGAAAGGTGTCCACTTTATAAATTTTATTTCCATCTCCGCTTCGTTTATAGCCCAGCAAAAGATCTCCTTGCTGCCCAAATTCATTCAGCAAATCTGCTAAGCTCGAGCTCGGTTTCGGTGCGTCAGTTGCATAGCGAAGTTCTCTTCCATTAAACTTAATTAAAAGATCAATGTGGATACTTGCAACTGTTTCTCCCAAAACCGCTCCTTCCGACGGAGAATAACCATTTCGAGGGAAAGAAGTTCTAACATAGGACGCATAACTAACCCCGAGAACCGAGACTAGTAGCAACACAAAAAAAGGTATATTTTGAGAAAATCTTTTCATCGATCAATATTTCGTAAAACATTCTTAATAATTTTACATGAGTATTCTGAAATAATTCTCAAGTCAAATCTCGTGAGTCGCCAAAACACTTGCCAGTACAAACTGTGGATTATCTGTCTGCCCTATCAACATCGGATCATACATTATCTCAACAGCTTTAGATAAATTCCCCTGGAAAAGAAGAAATCCAACTATAGCCCCAAGGCGGTTTGCGGCGAAATCATATCCTACTTCTCGATCCCAAAGCCCAACCTCAACACTCTCCCCTCTTCGACGCTCTCCAATGTGCCCTAGTTCAGTTGTAGATATTTCGTATCCGACCCCGGCTAACCAAGGGAATACAAGTGCTGCCTGCTCCGGCGCCAATGTTGTTAGGTGATCTGAAAACAAACTAAGAATGGGCGGTGTCGTCAGGTGAGCCGTCCCGCCATATTGTTCACTATACGGAAGCATATAAGCAAGCAGCATGTGGTTAAAGAAATGCATCGTTCTGTCCTTCCCCTCAACCTCCTTTTCAGCTTTTGAGTTCACCGCTCGGAGAAGAGAAGGAAATCCTTTTTTGCCTATACCAGTTTCTCCCCACCGCTGTACTGAAAGATCGTCAGAACCTCCCCATTTCCTGGTATCAAACCCCAAATCTGCATAGTCAATAAAATGACTAAACACAGCAGCAGATGAGATTACTGCAACATGGCAGGATTCAGAAGTCAGAAGATCTCTTGAAGCTGTCGTATACCTATCTATTAAAGCCTCCGCAGAAGCTCCAAGAGCGAAGGAGAACGCATGCCCTATGGAAGTATATGCCCCATTGGTATCCATTTCAGTAATTACAGAACGACAAACATCTCTCACCACCGGATTCTTAACTGCCTCCCCCAGCCAAGGTCCCTGCCCTTCTTCAGCTGTGAAAAAAGGGACATGTATATCTTGCTCAATAAACCCGGGATGTAAACCTTCCGGAAAAGCAGTCCCCGTAATTGCCTCAATCCGTCTC
>Ga0255422_1120_pt1 | contig 17950 bp, 14 predicted proteins | sample ANMaggSeSYBR02D3_FD_182631 | JGI IMG/M metagenome (GOLD analysis project Ga0255422, IMG submission 182631) | Sediment cell enrichment communities from methane seep in Santa Monica Basin, California, United Staets - ANME aggregate JGI... | ecosystem: Environmental > Aquatic > Marine > Cold seeps >... | reverse complement strand
TCTGTTAAGATATTTTTCAAGCGTTCTAAAAAATTATCTCTATCGGCATCATCCTTAAAAATGGTTTTCCTTTCGATGCCTCTAACAATAATATGATGTAACGCCCCAGGCGCATCTATTCTTGATCTGCGTGGCATATATCTCTTATGACATAAATTATTCGACTTATCAATATATCAAGGAACGTCCCGCAATCCGCAATCCATTATCAATATATCAAGGAACGTCCCGCAATCCCGCAATCCGTCCCGCAATCCGTCCCGCAAGCAAGGAATGTCCCGCAAGCCGTCCCTATGCCTATGCATCAAGATCTCAGCACATATCTTCGCAAAAAATTGCTCAACTTAGGTTTCAGAAAAAGAGTCTCCGGGATTCGTATTGACGTAAAAACATGTTTTAGGTAAACTTGCAGCCTAACCGTTCACGTCTGAAAGTCTATAGGTAACCGTTTTCAATAGTTGCATAGTTCATTGAACCGACAACCGTGAACCTGACTAATTACGAGAATGATATTATGCCCGGACTAAATATTTTTACCAGCAACCGCCTTGAGATACTGGCTGAACAACTATCAAGGATAATAGGCAATCCTGTCGGCGATACTTTATCTTTTCCACTTTCGGGTGAAATTATCGTTGTTCAAAGCAAGGGAATAGAGCGATGGTTATCAATGGAGCTGGCCAGGCACAATGGTATCAGCGCAAACATATTTTTCCCCTTTCCGAATACCTGCTTAAATGAGATTTTTAAAAAACTAATTCCGGATATGCCGGAGGAGTCTCTATTTGATCCTGATGTTATGACTTTCAGAATTATGGATATTTTGACGGAATGCCGGCACAGGTCAGGTTTTGAGAGCATTAAAAAATATCTGATAGATGATGAAAATAAGCAAAAACTTTTTCAGTTGTCTGAAAAGATTTCAGAGACTTTTGATCAGTATCTTGTTTTCCGGCCGGAGATTATTTTCAAGTGGGAACAGGGCAAAGAAGACCACTGGCAGGCAAAACTGTGGCGTGAACTTGTATCCGGCAATGAAAATCAGCATAGGGCGTGGCTGAGAAAAGCCCTTATACAAAAAGTCAGGGACAGATCCGATAAAATATCTGATCTTCCTGAAAGAATATTTATATTCGGCATATCCTATCTTCCACCATTTCATACACAGGTATTTGTAGAATTATCCGGCATCGTACAAGTTGTTTTTTTTGTTCTGAACCCTTGTATGGTTTATTGGGCGGATATTGTTTCCGAGAAAGAAAAAAATAGAATTAAGAAAAAATACGTCGCAGGAGCTTCTGCATTAGATGAACTTCATCTTGAAACAGGCAACAGGCTTCTTGCATCTATGGGGAAGCAGGGAAGAGATTTTTTTGAACTTATCAGTGGATTTGACTGCGAATTGTATGAACTTTTCGAGGACCAGGCGGAATATGACATGCTCTCATGCGTTCAGTCAGATATATTATATTTAAAAGACAGAGAACTTGCGGAAAATAAGTTCTTAATTAATATTGAGACAGACACCTCCATTCAGGTTCATTCATGCCACAGCCCAATGAGAGAAATTGAAGTGCTGCACGATAATTTGCTCGCGATGTTCGAAGAAATTCCTGCTCTTAAACCAAAAGATATTATCGTAATGACACCGGACATAGAGACGTATGCTCCATTTATCCATGCGGTATTTGATGCTCAGGCAAATGATTTATTGCGTATTCCTTTCAGCATTGCAGACCGCAGCATTAGAAAGGAAAGACGAATTATTGAATCATTTCTGTCAATACTCGATCTGAAAAACAGCAGATTGGGGGCTGAACGGATTATTTCTCTTCTGGAATCATCAGGAATAAAAGAAAAATTTGAAATGACTGAATCAGATATACAGATTATCAGACGCTGGATAAATGATACAAGAATCAGGTGGGGAATTGATGCTACAAGCCGGACAAGGTTAAATCTTCCTGCATTCCATGAAAACACCTGGAGAGCCGGCATTGACAGGATGTTATTGGGATATGCGATGCCCGGTCATGAAAGAAATATGTTTTGCGGAATTCTTCCCTATGACAATATTGAAGGAAATGAGGTCAACATTCTGGGAAGATTTCTTGAATTTTTGGACAGAGTCTTTAAGTGTATAAATGACCTGAGCCAACCTGAAACATTATCCGGATGGCATGATATTCTTAACTCTGTAATTGACAAATTTTTTCCACGGCATGATGATGATATTGAATATGAGATACAGCATATACGCTATGTTCTTGATGATATGTCAAAAAAGCAGGACATGTCCGGTTTTGATAAAAATATAAGTATTGAAGTTATAAAAACATATCTTGAGACGCATTTTGAACGCGAGAATTCAGGCTCGGGTTTTATTGCGGGAGGGGTTACATTTTGTGCGATGCTTCCAATGCGCAGTATCCCGTTTAAGGTTGTATGCCTTGCAGGTATGAATAATGACGTATTCCCGCGTGATTCAAAAACTTTAAGCTTCGATATTATAGCAAAAAATCCAAAGCCGGGAGATAGATTAAGAAGAAATGATGATAAATATCTTTTCCTGGAGGCACTTATTTCAGCAAGGAAGAAGCTTTATATCAGTTATGTGGGGCAGAGCATCGAAGACAACACTCAGCTTCCTCCCTCTGTTGTTGTAAGTGAATTGCTCGACTACATTGAGGAAAGTTTTTATGTTCCCGAAAAATGCATTCTTAATCACGTTATCACCAGGCACAGACTACAGGCGTTTTCTCCGGAGTATTTTAAAAGAGACAGCCAGTTGTTCAGTTATGCTAAGGAAAATTTTATTGCCGGCAAAAGAGCTTTTAAATCTGAAATAGTTTTACATTTTGTTTCAACAGGGCTTTCAGAGCCGTCAAAAGAATGGAAAAATCCGGATATTGAAACCTTATACTTTTTTTTCACCAATCCTGCCAAATTTCTGCTTGAAAAACGGCTCGAAATATTTCTTGAAGAAACATTGCCTGTTTCAGAAGACAGGGAAGCATTTACATTAGAAGGCATTGAAAAATACCATGTAGAGCAGCGACTTTTTCAAAGTTGCATATCCGGGTTTGATTTGAGGCATTCGTTGCCTGTATATAGAGCAATGGGGCGACTTCCTTACGGCAATGTAGGGGAACATTACTACAGAGAATCAGAAGTTAATGTAGAAAATTTTGTCAGCAGAATAGATGATTTTAAAAAAAAACTTTCTCCTGTTCAAGTTGACCTGGATGTTTCAGATTTTAAAATAACCGGTGTGTTGGATAATATTTTTGAGTCCGGTCTGGTTAATATCCGTTACGCAAAAAGGAAGTCAAAAGATCTTTTAAAATCCTGGATCTATCACCTTGTTTTTTGCTCATTGCCTGAACAAAACTATCCGAAAAAAAGCCGGCTTGTTTGTAAAGATGAAACATGGGAATTTGATACTGTTAAAGAAAGCAAAGATATTTTAGAGAATCTACTTGCATTATACTGGCAGGGATTATCAAAACCCATTCACTTTTTTCCTGAAACATCGTTTGATTATGCTAAAAGAACATTAATAAAAAAAGAAAATCAGCAGAATGCTTTAAATTACTCAAGAAAAAAATGGACTGGAGAATATTACAGAGGCAGTTGGAGCGAGTCGGATAATCCTTATTATAATCTTTGTTTCAGTAAAACAGATCCGTTTGATAAGGAATTCATAAGAATTGCAGAAGAAGTTTTTGCTCCGCTTTTAAAGCATTGCAGGAGAATTTGAGCTTTTTATTATGTTTTTTCACCACAAAGCTCACGAAGAACACAAAGAAATTATAAAAATCATCTGAAAGTCTATCTAGGAAAAAATCATGAAAGACAGAAAAATCCGTCTTCTTCTTGTAGAAGATGACAAGGTTGACCAGATGGCGTTTGAGAGGTTCGCCAGAAGCGAGAACCTGCCTTATGATTACACCATTGCCGGGTCCCTTGCTGAGGCCAAAGAGATTTTAAAATCAATCAGCTTTGATGTCATTATTGTGGATTATATGCTTGGAGACGGGACATCGTTTGAACTGTTTGACCTGTTTAAGGACATTCCGGTTATTGTCACGACCGGTACCGGTAACGAGGAGGTTGCTGTAGAGGCTATGAAGTTAGGAGCCTGCGATTATCTGATCAAAGATCCTGAAGACAATTACCTTAAAACCCTTCCGTCCACAGTGGAGCTTGCACTTAAACGCAAACAAACCGAAAAGGAATTGCAAAACTATCATGACCGCCTTGAATCCATGGTAAAGGAACGAACAGCTCAATTAGAGGCTGAAATCGTTGAGCGCAAGCAGGCTGAAGATGCGCTGAAGCTTGAAAGGAATAACTTGCGTAACATTTTCGAAGCAATTGAAGATGGCATCTATATCGTTAATCAGCAACATGACATCCAATATGTGAATCCTGTGCTTGTAAAGGACTTTGGATACTACGAAGGGCGGAAGTGTTACGAATACTTCCACGACCGGGATGAAGTTTGCCCATGGTGCAAGAATCAGGATGTGTTAGCCGGGAAAACCGTGCGCTGGGAATGGTATTCCTTTAAAAATGACAGAACTTTTGACCTGATAGACACTCCAATGACGTTGCCGGATGGCAGCATCGGCAAACTGGAGATATTTCGCGATATTACCGAACAAAAAAACTTGAAGCCCAATTCCGCCAGGCCCAGAAGATGGAAGCCATCGGCACTTTAGCTGGCGGGGTGGCCCATGATTTCAATAATATACTGACCATCATCATCGGCAATGCCCAGCTTGCGTTGATGGATGTCATCAAGAATGAATCCTTACGCAAGGAAATAGAGGAGATCAAAACAGCCGGGGATAGAGCAGCCTCATTGACCCGCCAGCTTCTGGCCTTCAGCCGCAAGCAGATTATTCAGCCGAAGGTTCTGGATCTTAATGAGCTATTAACAGATATAGAAAAGATGCTGGGCCGCCTGATTGGAGAGGACATTGAACTGTTATCAGTCCCGGAGCCTGCATTATGGCAGTTAGAGGCGGACCCCGGACAGATTGAGCAGGTAATTATGAACCTGACAATTAATGCCAAGGACGCCATGCCCATGGGAGGCAAACTCACCATTGAAACTGACAACATGGATTTGGATGAGAGCTATTTTTGTGAGCACAGTATTGAAAAACATCCCGGCTCTTATGTGGTGATGGCGGTAAGCGATACCGGCAGCGGGATGGACAAAGAAACTCTAAAACATATCTTTGAGCCTTTCTTTACCACAAAGAAGGTCGGCAAGGGCACTGGATTAGGCCTCTCAACAGTTTACGGCATTGTCAAACAAAACAATGGTTTTATCTGGGTTTACAGCGAACCTGGACAGGGAACGACCTTTAAGGTGTATCTGCCCAGGATAAAGGCGGGTGCTGAGGCGAAGGCAAAAGAACAAACCCCTGTGGACGATCTTAGCGGTTCTGAGACCGTTTTGATTGTAGAAGATGATGACAGTCTTCGAAAGCTCGCTCGCAAGACTCTCCAGCATCATGGGTACAAGATTTTGGAGGCTGAAAACGGTGAAGGTGCTTTGAGAATATGCAAGGAACACGAGGGGCCGATTCAGCTTATGATAACTGATGTGGTGATGCCCAAAATGGGCGGTAAGGAAACAGCGGAACGACTGCAACCGCTCCATCCACAAATGAAGGTGATTTATATGTCCGGGTACACGGACGACGCTATAGTTCATCACGGGGTTCTGGCCCCCGGACTGAATTTTATTGAAAAACCATTTACACTGGAAGGATTGGCGCGCAAGGTGCGGGAGGTGCTGGACGCTGAACATGAATGATCTTTTTGTAGGGCGGGAATTCAGGATAAAGGAACTCAGGGACAAAATTAAGAAACTGGAAAAAATTAAAGATTGAGGTTATCCTGTTTAAATTTCGAGGTTAGGGAATGTGGACGGATTATAGATTAAACATCCATTTTACTTCCTGTTTTTTTAAAATGCGTTTCCTCTTGTTTACACAAGAAATGCAATTACATCCGGTTTTAACCGGATGTTTGCCCAGCCGTTGGGCCAGTTCCCATGAAGCGTCGATCATTTCAAAAATTATTTTTTTTTCTTCCTTTACAGACATTTGATTCTTTTTCATAATTCGAGCTTCCCCGGCTTATCAGAAACACCGAATATCTCATCAAAGTATTTTTGGGCTTTTTCTTTTTGGCTAAATTTCTCGGCAAAAAGATAAACACGATCCATATCCAAAGGCTCGAAATTCTCAGGAATCAAACGGTTTTTGTATAAATTCATGACAGCAAGAATATCACCTTCGTCTTTTTGGCTCCTGCCGGGATTATTTGCAATGGCCATCAGTTTTAAAATAATGTAGTCAGTTGGCTGAATAACGTGGTAAGTTCCGATCAATTCATCGTTTGCAAGAATGCTGTTTTTCAACATATCTTCTCCTTCCGGTGTGCTTACAAACATGAAGTCAATTTTTCCAAGGACTCCCATTTCAGAATCAAACTGGGCAAAAGATTTGGTCTTCTGATAGCAGGTATAGCCCAGTTTTTGCATGATCGGTGAGAGTCGAGACCAAAAGCGTGCTTCTGTTAAGAGGTCAATATCCGCAGTAAACCTTGGAAGTCCATACAAACTTAATGTCAGCGCCCCAATCAATGAGTATGGAATACGCTCTTGTGTAAGATTATCCGTTATTATCTTGAGAATATTAGTTAGTTTTTTTGATGTCACGATTGTTTATTGCTCCTTTTTGCTTGATAGGCAGTATATCCCCAGCCCTTGACTTTTTTTTTTGCAAATGTGAAAAATTACATTTTCCATTACAAGTGTTGGATTCTGACTTGTAGATTTAAGACGCAAATCAGCTTTGCTCATGTATTCTATAGAGTCAAGCAATTCTTTTTATACCGGTCGGTAAAAGAGAAAGAGCGACTGAATTTGAATCTTCTTGTAAAGGATGTTATAGATAATATTACACCGCTTGATCGTATAAAAATTACCATCGAAAATAAACTGCCCGATGTTTTAAGGGATTCTGTTCGTTGAGAAGCTCCAAGCCCATTCTTCTGATTGAAGACGACCAGGTTGATGCCATGACGGTTAAACGGGCATTGAAAGATATCAAAGTCACCAACAGGCTGGATATTGTGCATGATGGTGAGGAAGCATTGACATTTCTGAAAAATTTTGAAAGACAAAAAAATCCGTCTTCTTCTTGTAGAAGATGATGGCATTTTGAGAGATACGTCAAAAATAAGGAGCTAAAAAAATGAGCCAATAAATCTCGGGGAAGGAGGTTTATTTATGATTCTCGGGGAGAAATCCAAATTTCAATCATCGTTATTGGAAACCTACTCATTGTACTTTGTAATCGCATGGACCATTATTGTCGGTGGTTTTTTACTGTTCGGTATTTTTCAGATACAACATATTCAGCAAAAAATGGTCAAAAGTGAGGCGCTTGCGAATTTTAACAAAGATCAGGCATTGCGATTTTGGTCTGCATCGCACGGCGGCGTGTATATAACTATTACGGATGAAACGCCTCCAAATCCATATCTGGATCATGTGAAAGAACGGGACATTAAAACGCCTGACGGGAAGGCGCTCACATTGATGAATCCGGCATATATGCTGCGCCAGACCATGAAGAAATACGAAAGCCTTTTTGGTGTTCGCGGTCACATCACAAGCCTTAAGTATTTCAGACCCGAGACAGCGCCGGATGAATGGGAAAAATCCGCTCTTCAGGAATTTGAAAGAGGTGCCAAAGAGATCTCTGAATATACGGAGATAGATGGAAAACCATATTATCGGTACATGGCCCCAATGATTACAAAGAAAGGTTGTCTGAAGTGTCACGGCCATCAGGGATACAAAGTGGGAGATGTACGAGGAGGCGTCAGTGTTTCAGTACCGATGACACCATATCTGATCAATCAGCAACAACAGACCATAACATTGGCTGTTTCACTGGGTTTATTATGGTTGCTTGGTTTTATCGGGCTTGTTTTGGCAAAGCGTGGGCTTAAAAACAGAGCCAGGGAACGCGATAGAGCAAAGATAGAACTTCAAGAATCCCATGATGAATTGGAAAAAAGAGTTAGAGAGCGTACAGCAGACCTTAAGAAAGCATTGGATGATATTAAAACATTAAAAGGCATTATTCCGATTTGCTCTTACTGCAAAAAAATACGGGATGATAAAGGATATTGGAACCAGCTTGAATCTTATATTAAAACGCACTCCGAAGCTGATTTCAGTCACAGTATCTGTCCGGATTGCGCCAAAAAACATTATCCTGATTACAATATTTATGACAATTGATATGACCCAAATCTATAGGGGAAAATTATGAAAGGCAGCAGATTGAGACAAAGACATGGTTCAGCAGATTCTCACATTCAGCCGGAAGACCGAAAAAAAATAAGAAGCCGATCAGCGTTCAAGATGAACATTATTTCTTATAACCAATGTAAAAACCAGGCTGGAATCAACACTAATAAAAACCATAATTAGAATTGCTGACCAGCAAATTTTCAGATTGACAAAAAAAAAAAATAGATTAATAATTAAAATTTTGAAAGAAATTCAGCAGGAAAAATATATATAGTGCCTGAACGAAAACTGCTATTTTTTCCGATTTCTGCGTCATGCCCAAATTTTAATCCTCAAAATACTCCATGTATTCCTGCGGTTAAAATTTGCGCCTTCCTTGAACTTGGAAAAACTATCTAGTTTTCGTTCGGGCACTATCTAAAAAAAAACTTATTGAGAGGATAAACAAAATGGATTCACCAATTAAGAACATAAGGATAGGTGTTGCTAATCGTGGTATACCTGCTCTTCGTATAGGAAGAACTATACAGGAAATGGGGGGAATTTATGTAGCCTTTGCTACAGAAGAAGATAAGACAGCCCCGCATGTTACCAAAGCAGATAAGGCATACACTATTCGAACCGAAGGTGGATATCTGGATATAAAAGAAATCGTACGCATTGCAAAACAGCACAATATAAAGGCTCTTCATCCGGGATGGGGTTTTGCAGCAGAAAACAACCGATTTCCCTCTCTTTGTAAGGACAATGGAATTATTTTTATTGGTCCCTCTGAAGACCCTATGAAAAACCTGGGAAACAAAGTTAAGGCCCGTGAAATTGCAAAGTCAGTTGATGTCCCTGTTATTCCCGGCTCAGATGATGTGGTAACTCTTGATGAAGCAAAAAACATAGCCAAAGAAATCGGCTATCCGGTCATGATAAAAAGTGAAGGCGGCGGCGGCGGCAGAGGTATTGTAATAATTAATTCTCAGGAGGAACTTGAACACAACTTTGAAAAGGCTTCGGCAATTGCGGAAGCAAGCTTCGGCAATCCTAATTTATATATTGAAAAGTTTCTGACTTCTGTCAGGCATTTGGAAATACAAGCCATATGCGGTCCCTTCGGCAATTCGGTGGTGCTTGACGAGCGTGACTGTTCGACACAGAGAAAAAACCAGAAGTTGCTGGAAATAACTCCTTCACCGTGGAAAAAGGTGACTCCTGATTTAAGGAAAGCTTTAAAAGATGCAACTTTAAAAATACTATCGGCTGCTAATTATGATTCTATCGGCACCTTTGAGTTCCTGGTAGATGAAAACCTGAATTACTATTTTATTGAAGCTAACACCAGGCTTCAGGTTGAACACGGCATAACAGAACTTATATATGGTATAGATCTGGTAGAAGAAATGATAAGGGTCTCCTTTGGCGAAAAATTGCGGTTAAATCAGGATGAATTAAAACCCAGAGGATTCGCAATGCAGTGTCGTATAAATTTTGAAGACCCAAAGGCCAATTTTCAACCTAATGCAGGTGAAATTACAAGATATCTCTCTCCAGGCGGCGAGGGCGTGAGGCTTGATTCATGTATTTTCAGCGGATATGAATTCCCAAAAGTTTATGATTCTCTTGGAAGCCTTCTCATGACACATGGTGCAACATGGGAAAAGACTCTGTCAATCATGAAAAGAGCTCTTTCCGAGTACTTTATAGATGGGTTAAAAACAACAGTTCCTTTTCACAAAAAAGTTATCTCTGATTCCAGATTCATTGATGGTGAAGTTGATACTAAATTTATAGATAATACTCCTGAACTCATGGTTTACAGGGAAGCTGTAGCTGAAGAGATAAGGCTTTCATATCTAATGGCTGAAATTACAGCAAAAGGATATAATCCTTATCTCGGCCTTGGAAAATATCGAAAATTCGGCGATACCAACGTCGGGCCAATGGCGGTTGATGTTTCTTCTGTTTCAAAAAAAGCTGCTGACGACCGTTCATATTCTCCACCTTTTGGTCCAAATGATCACAGGGATAAGGTCCTTGATACACTTCGAAACTCAGAATACGTTGAGTTCTGCAATACTACTCCCAGAGATATCACACAGTCGGAAACCGGAAATCGATTCCGGCTCTTTTCAGACCGTTTGATAGGCCCGCTTATTGACAGATGCGGATATGTATCTATTGAAAACGGTGGTGGTGCACATTACCATGTGGGAATGCTTGGGTGTATGACAGATCCCTGGGAAGAAGCTGAAGACTGGAATAGTTTTGCACCGAATACACAGAAGCTTATTTTGATACGCTCAACAAACATCCTTGGCTATGCTCCGCAATGCCGGGAAATTATGCAGCGTACAGGCGAACTGATAAATAAGCACTACCATGTAATACGCTGTTTTGACTTTCTTAACCATATCGAAAATATGGTACCATTCGCAGAAATCGCTTTAAAAGCTGAAAATCGTATTTTCGAACCAGCTATAAGTCTGAGCTGGGCAGAAGGTTTTGATGTGCCTCATTATCTTGGTGTGCTTGACGATATACTATCAATGACAGGGCGTATTCTTGAATGCAGTAAGGATGAAGCATCTAAAAAAATAATTTTCTGCCTGAAAGATATGGCAGGAGTATGTCCCCCAAGGTTTATAAAAAGTCTTGTATCTGAAATACTTGATAAGTATCCTGACCTTATTATTCAATATCACCGCCATGCCACAGACGGTCTTGCCGTACCTACTCTTGGCGCTGCGGCTCAGGCAGGAGCAAAAATTCTGGATGTCGCAGACGGCCCAAGTGTAAGATTTTATGGCCAGACGGCTGTTATGCCTGTTTTAGCTTATATAGAAGGTGAACTCGGCTTAAAGACTCGTCTTGATAAAGAAAGAATCAGGGAAACAGCATTTGTTTTAAAACAGATTATGCCTGTTTATGATCATTACTGCAGGCCGACATTTCTTGGGATTGATCACGATGTAACACGTCACGGGCTGCCGGGCGGCGCCACTTCAAGCAGCCAGGAAGGCGCTCTGAAACAAGGCTATGCATTCCTGCTTCCCAGCATCCTGCTGGTTCTTGAGCTTTACAGAAAGCTAATCAGATACCATGACGTTACACCGGGCTCTCAGATTACCTGGACCAACGGATATTTAATGGTTGTCAATGCCTATGAACGGGGCGGAATGACAGAGGTACAAAGGATTATAGATCTTTTAAAGAAAGTTACTTCTGTGCCGGAAGATGAACTTGACGAAAAAACAAAAGAAGATCGCCAGATTATATTTATCAACGCAAACGATGCTCTGAAAAATCTTCTTTTGGGAAAATTCGGCAAGCTTCCTCTTGGATGGCCTCCGGTCTGGGTTTATCAGTCGGTTTTCGGAGATAAATACGAGGAATCTATTGCAAACAGAACAGAGGAAAGTCCTCTTAACTTCCTGCCATCTGTTGATATTGATGAATTAAAGAAAGAACTTGCTACTCACATAGGAAGAGAACCAAATGAAAATGAGCTGGTTAATTATCTCAATCATCCCGGAGATGCATTAAAACTGATAAAAAATCTTGAAAAATTCAGTGATCCGAACGTGCTTCCGGATGATATATGGTTTGAGGGTCTTGAAACAGGTGTTGAGCGCGAATTCAGAACTTCTGATGGAAAAGTCCATACCATTGAGGTAATGCACATCGGAAATGTAAGCAAAAATGGCACAAGACGAACTCGCTATAAACTGGATCATGAAGTTTTTGTACAGGAAATACAGGTTGAAAAAGGAGCAGTAGAAAAGCGCGGAGTTGAAATGGCGGATGAAGACAACCCCTATCACATTGGTGCTCCATTTGATTCTGACCTCTGGCTTGTCCACAAAAAAGTCGGCGATAACGTTGAAGCAGGGGAAGAAATATTAAACCTCTCGCTAATGAAAGTTGAATATGGAGTTACCTCACCTGTGGAAGGTGTTGTAAAACGTGTTCTTGTATTTGCCGACTACAAGGCTGACAAAAAGATGATTCCAGTCAAAAAGGGACAACTGCTCATTGAGCTTGCAGTGCCTCGTGAACGCTGCCGGAAGTGCAATGCCCAGATAAATAAAGAAGATAAATTCTGTCCGAATTGTGGAAGCAAGCTTTAAGCTATATTGAATACTGAATATTGAAAATTGAATATTTGTTGTATCGCTTCGCTCTGTCATTTTGTTATAGAATACCTTCAATCTTCAATCGACAATTTTCAATTTTCAATTTTTTATAACCCCGCCATATTGGCGGGGTTTCTTGTTTCAAGCTAAAAAATCCTTGCTATACTTCTTTTTTATTTCTATACATAATGACCATATGGTCATAACCAAAAAATTATAATTAAACCACAAAGGGGGCATGAAGATTAGAATTAATGCTTTTTATAATTTCTTTGTGTTCTTCGTGAGCTTCGTGGTAAAAAAAACATAATAAAAAAGCTCAGATTTTGACCGTTCAGAGTATAATGCTTTTTGAATGATAATTATGAAATATTCTTTTTTAGATAAAAGTTTAAATAAAATTAATGACAAGGTTCTTTCAGGTGAACGTCTTGGATTTGAAGATGGTATTGCACTTTATAAAAGCAATGATCTGATTGGCGTAGGACATTTGGCAGATTATGTTCGCGGCAAACTTCACGGAAAAAAAGCCTTTTATGTTTACAATCAGCATTTAAACTTCACAAATATTTGTCTGAACCGATGTCTGTTCTGCGCATTTTCAAGAGATGAAGGCGGCAAAGATGCCTTTACACTCTCCATTGATGATGTACGATCAAGGCTTATGGAACGTATCAATGAACCTGTTCGCGAATTACATGTTGTTGGAGGACTTAATCCTTCCCTTTCGTTTGACTATTATATCGAACTTCTCAATACCATTAAGGAAGTACGTCCTGATTCAACTATTAAAGCTTTTACAGCAGTAGAAATAGACCATATTGCCAAAGTTGGCGGCTTATCAATAGAAGAAACAATTGCCGAATTAAAAAAGGCCGGACTTGAAATGATCCCGGGCGGAGGCGCTGAGGTCATGAGCGACAGAGTCAGAAAAAAGCTTTTCCCAAAAAAAATAGACAGCAACAGATGGCTTGAAATAATGGAAGCATTACACAGTGCAGGATTAACATCAAATGCAACAATGCTCTATGGCCATATAGAAACACTTGATGAACGCGTTGATCACCTTATAAAATTAAGAGAACTTCAGGATAAAAGAGGAGGGTTTACAGCATTTATCCCTCTTGCTTTTCACTCACAAAATACAAGGCTGTCGCATCTTCCAAGCACTACGGCATTTGACGATTTAAAGAACATAGCCCTGGCGCGTCTTATGCTTGATAATTTCAGCCATATAAAGGCCTATTGGGTTATGATAGGCGAAAGGCTGGCACAGGTTGCTCTTTCATTTGGAGCCGATGATCTGGATGGTACAATAATTGAGGAAAAGATCACGCATATGGCTGGAGCAAAATCAGCAAAAGGTCTAACCCGTGCCCAGATGGAACATCTTATATCTTCGGCAGGTTTTACGCCGGTTGAACGTGATTCTTTTTATGGAAAGATAGGTTGAAGTGAAAGGTAGAAGGCTGAAGACTGAAGGGAAAAGGCCGAAGGGAACTTCAGCTAAATTTGTCAAAGCGCTTGTTTAAGCTTCTTATGCAAAAGATATTGAATGGCTTAATTCGAGCGTTGCGAGATGATTGGTATACTTCAGCCTTCAGTCTTCAACCTATTCACCTTAAATAGTTACAAAATATGAACAAATTAGATAGAACAATAGAAAAAGCAGCATCAAATGAGCGCATCAACTCATCAGAAGCGCTTACATTGCTCAACAAGGCTGAACTTCTTATGCTGGCGGAACTGGCAAATAAGAAAAGGCAGCATCTTAACCCTGAACCTGTTGTTACCTTTGTTGTTGACCGAAATATAAATTATACCAATATCTGTATTTCCGGATGTCTTTTCTGCGCATTTTATTGCCCTCCGGGCCATGCTGATGCTTATGTGATATCAAAAGAAAAACTTAAAGATAAAATTAAAGAAACTCTGTCTCTCGGAGGAACTCAGATTCTTCTTCAGGGCGGACTCAATCCTTCACTCTCGCTTGATTACTACATTGATCTTTTAAAATTTATAAAAGACAATTTCCCTATTCATATACATGGATTCTCTCCACCAGAGATAGTTTTTATAGCGGAAAAATCCTCCATATCCTTTAAAGATACTATAAACAAACTCATTGACGCGGGACTGGGCTCTATCCCCGGCGGCGGTGCTGAAATACTTGTGGATGAAATCAGGGAAAAAACATCCCCAAACAAGTGCACTGTTGATCAATGGTTAGAAGTTATGAAGACAGCTCATGAATGCGGGCTTAGAACCACGGCCACAATGATGTTCGGACATGTGGAAAAGCCGGAACATATAATTGAGCATCTTATGAAAATCCGCAATCTACAGGATAATACAGGCGGTTTTACCGCATTTATCCCCTGGACATTTCAGCCTGACAATACTCGTATAAAAGTAGAAAAAGCCACGTCTGTAGAATATCTTAGAGTACTTGCTGTAAGCCGATTGTTTCTGGATAACATACAGAACATACAGGCTTCATGGGTAACACAGGGGGACAAAATCGTCCAGACAGCACTTGTATTTGGTGCAAACGATCTTGGCAGTACAATGATAGAAGAAAATGTTGTAGCCGCAGCAGGAGTGAAGTTCAGGCTGCCAAAAGAAGAAATGATCCGTCTGATCCAGGATGCCAGCTACAGAGCAGCCCAAAGGGATTGCTTTTATAATATTATTAAACCGCATTGATCATGAACTCCCCTGTAATACACAAAGCAAAATGGGTGGTGATCGATCCGTGGACAATTATTAATGACGGTTATATCAGGGTTGAATCAGGGTTAATCAAGGAAACAGGCAGGGGTTCATGCAGCGGACATATTATTGGGCATATTATTGATTATGGCCCCGGGGCGCTTTTGCCGGTTCTGGTAAACGCCCATACTCATCTTGAACTTTGTGCTTTAAAGGACAAAGTGTTACCTGAAAAAGGATTCAGGAACTGGGTTGAAAATTTAATTAATTTGCGCAATTCAGCCGGCACAAAAAATCTTAAAACCAGTGCAATAAATGGTGTCAAAGAGCTTATTGAATCCGGATGCGGAGTTATAGGTGAAATATCCACACTTGGCCTGACATGGGAAATAGTATCAAATTCCAGCCTTGCAGGTGTTTGGTTCAAGGAAATTATGGGTAATGTTTTACCTGAAGAAATAGCATGTAACGAAAACAAATTATTAATAAAATCAATTGCAGGCCATGCACCACATACCCTGTCCCCTGAACTTCTTGCAGATTTAAAAAATATTACACGTAAAAAAAATATCCCATTTTCCATTCACCTGGCGGAGTCGGAAGATGAAATAGAGTTTCTGCAAACCGGAAAAGGCAAATGGGCGGAGTTTCTGTCAGAAAGAGGGGTTGATTTTTCAAGCTGGAATTTGCCGGTTGAAACCCCTGTTCGATATCTTGAAGATCTTGGAATTCTTGACGAAAACACCATAGCTGTACATCTTATCCATACGGACGAAAAAGATTTTGAAATACTTTTGCGCCACAATGTCCGTGTATGTCTCTGCTTAAGAAGCAACTTCAATCTTCATAACATGCTGCCGGACATTACAGGTATGCTTAAAGCCGGAATAAAGCCCTGTCTTGGTACAGACAGCCTGGCCAGTGCGGAGTCATTAAGTATATTTGATGAGATGGCTTTTGTATCAAAATCTTTTCCCTCTATACCACCGGCTGAAATCCTTGCAATGGCAACACTTAACGGCGCAAGCTCTTTAGGATTTGCTGAAATGTTTGGGACTTTAACTCCAGGAAAGCGCGCTGCTTTTGTTTATGTGCCGGTCAATGTATCGAGCAGATCAGAACTTCTGCATGCCCTTGTAAATGCGGATTTCAAAGGGTCTTGCAAAACAATATTACAATAAATGAAACATCCATTTAAAAATAACATAGCCATTCCCTCTATCAATTTGGGTCGCATAAGCTACATAAACGTAGCTCCGGTATATTATGGCTTAGATAATGGTTTAAAACCTGACTGGCTGAATATAGTAAGCGCACCGCCTTCAATTTTGAATAATATGATGGTAAAAAATGAGCTTGATATAAGCCCTGTATCATCTGTTGCTTATGCAAAGAACCAGGATGCATGGCTGCTTCTTCCCGACCTGTCAATAGCATGCTTTGGAAGAGTTATGAGTGTCATTCTTGTAAGCAAAAAGCCTTTCGAAAAGCTGACTGACAACAAAGTAATCATTACAGACAAGTCTGCGGCAGCAGCAGAGCTGTTAAAACTTCTTTTTTCAATAAAAAAAGTAAAGCCAGTATTCGAGACTATGCCGATTCAATGCCCGGATGAAATTAAAAAATCTGCGGACGCAGCACTTATTATCGGCGACAAAGCTTTAAAAGAAAAATGGCATGTTCATTTTGATCATATTTATGACCTTGGTCGGATGTGGCTGGAATTAACAGACCTGCCATTTGTCTTTGCATTATGGGCAGTACGAAAATCATTTGCAGATAAACGACCTGAAGTCGTATCATCAATAATAAAACTGTTTGATATCTCAAAAAAACAAGGAAACAAAAACCTGGAAGATATTGCCAAAAAAGCTTCGGAAATTCTTGGAATAGATATAGATATCTGCAGAAAATACTACGGGCTGTTGAACTACAATCTTGATCCCCTGCAATTGAAAGGGCTAACAAGTTTCTTTGAGAAACTTTATCACAAAGAAATCCTTCCCCAAAAAGTACAGCTTAGATTTTTTGAAATTCCACTTTTAACCAAAAGCGTATCAAAGTGAGTCTTTAAAAAAACACGGCTTTTAGGCTGGCTATTTTCATATTATTTCTCCGAATATCAATCCCCAAAAAATATTGAATATCGTTTGACGCAATGTTTTATGTGGGGTATTATAGTTATTTTAGTCCATATTAAATATGGGTGTGTCTATGCGAACTATACAAATGACCTTGGATGACAACTTGGTTCAATCGGTCGACAAGGTGGTCAAAGAACTCAAAACGACCCGATCTGCTTTCACACGTAATGCTTTACGAGATGCAATCAATCATTTTAGTATTAGTCGTCTTGAAGAGAAACACCGGAGGGGATATGAGTTGCATCCTGTGAACAAGGAAGAGTTCAGTCTGTGGGAAGAGGAACAGGATTGGGGGGATGAATGAAGAGGGGAGAAATCAGATGGTATAAATTCAAAGCGCCTGATAAAAAACGTCCCGTCTTGATTTTGACCCGCGACTCCGTTTTGGAATACCTTGGAGAAGTCACTATTGCACCGATCATCTCCTTTATTACCAATCCCGAAATATTATAAACCCTATCCACACATAAACAAATAATGTAAAAGAGCTGACTGATGTTTAAATATCAAAATACAGGAAGAACTCATGCGGATGAGGGCGCAGTTTTACTGGGTTGACCTCTTTTTCTGTCTTGTATTCTATCCACATATCTATTACATCTTCTGTAAATACATCGCCT